>FLNU01001229.1_pt1 | contig 41307 bp, 35 predicted proteins | sample 1140361 | NCBI WGS metagenome assembly FLNU01 (sample SAMEA3878206, study PRJEB12797) | bioreactor metagenome | biome: Moose rumen | place: Sweden | collected 2011-10 | reverse complement strand
GTTACCGGTTACCAACATAAAACGTAAAGAGTCGGCACCAAATTTTTCAATGACTTCAACGGGATCAATGCCGTTGCCGAGAGATTTTGACATTTTGCGCCCAAATTCATCGCGAACGAGCCCGTGAATAAAAACATTTTTAAAAGGAACGTCGCCTTGAAATTTTAAACCCATCATAACCATGCGAGCGACCCAGAAAAAAATTATATCGTAGCCGGTTACGAGAGTCGAAGTCGGATAAAATTTTTCAAGTTCGGGAGTTTTTTCAGGAAAACCGAGCGTAGAAAAAGGCCAGAGTGCGGAGCTGAACCAAGTATCTAAAACATCTTCATCTTGCCGCAAATTTTTTCCGTGACAATGCGGACATTCAGAAATATTTTCAGCAACGGTCATTTTTCCGCAATCATCGCAATAAAACGCGGGGATTCGATGTCCCCACCAAAGTTGGCGACTTATGCACCAATCGCGAATATTTTCAAGCCAATTAATATAAATTTTTGTAAAACGTTCGGGAACAAATTTTAATTTTCCTGTTTTAACTGCATCAATCGCAGGTTTAGCAAGTGTTTCCATTTTAACGAACCACTGTTCACTTACAAGCGGTTCAACCGTCGTACCGCAACGTGAACAATGTCCTACGGCGTGTTCATGATTTTCAGTCGAAACTAAAAAGCCCGCAGATTTTAAATCTTCGACAAGAATTTTTCTGCACTCATAACGATCAAGTCCTGAATATTTTCCAAGATTTTCAGCCATAGTTCCATCGTTATTTATAACTTTAATTTGCGCGAGATTGTGACGTAAACCCATTTCAAAATCGTTTGGGTCGTGGGCAGGAGTAACTTTAACCGCGCCCGTTCCAAAATTTTTGTCAACATATTCATCGGCGAAAAGCGGAATTTCGCGATTAACAATGGGCAAAATCAAAGTCCGTCCGATAAATTTTTTATATCTTTCGTCGTCGGGGTGAACTGCAACGCCCGTATCGCCTAACATTGTTTCGGGGCGCGTCGTCGCAACTTCTACAAATTCGTCACTGTCTTTAAATTTATAGCGAATATGCCACAAATGCCCTTGCTCAGTCAAATGTTCAACTTCAATGTCGGAAAGCGCGGTGTTACACTTCGGACACCAATTCGTGATTCGTTTGCCGCGATAAATTAAGCCTTCGTTGTAAAGTTGAATAAAAACTTTTCTGACAGCGGCGGAGCAACCTTCGTCCATTGTAAAGCGTTCTCTGTCCCAATCGCAACTCGCGCCGAGTGTACGAAGTTGATACATAATTCGGTTGCCGTATTTTTCTTTCCACTGCCAAACTTTTTCTAAAAATTTTTCGCGTCCGAGTTCATAGCGGTTAGTGCCTTCTGCGCGGAGATTTTCTTCAACTTTGGCTTGCGTCGCAATTCCCGCGTGATCGCAACCGGGCATCCACAAAGTATTAAAGCCGCGCATACGATGATAGCGAATCAAAATATCCTGCAAAGTTTCATCAAGCGCGTGTCCCATATGCAACTGCCCCGTGACATTGGGCGGCGGTATCACGATACAATAAGGCTCACCTGCGCGGTCTGCTTCCGTATGAAAATTTTTATCTGCCTCCCACTTCGCATAAATTTCTTTTTCAAAATTCTGCGGCTCATAAACCTTAGAAATATTTTTTTCCATAAAAAAAATTCCTCCAAACTAATAATCGCTAATTGTATCACAATGTAAAAAATCTTGCTGAAAAATTTTTATTGATTAATGTCAGATTCTTTAAGGGCTTGCGGAGAAGTTTTTCCCTCATCAACGGCGGCAACATAACGAATTACGTCCATATTCACCGGAACGCCCATAACCTGTTCAAGTTTTGCGCGGCTGACATTGTAATTGTAAAGCGCATTGAAATAATTATTTTTCGCTTGAGCAAGTTTAGTTTGCGCGTCCATAACATTTAAATTTGTGTCAACGCCCTCAGTGTATCTTACAAGCGCGATTGCATACGCCGTTTCTGCATCCGAAACTGTATGAGCGGCAATCTCAACATTTTTATCAGCCGTCGTCATTGCGATATATGCGTTGTGAACTTCCAATTTAATTTGGTCAAGACGTTGCAACATTTGCGATTCAACTTTACGTTGCTCGGCTTTAGCTTGATTAACCTGCGCGTCTGTAATGTGATTGTCAAAAATACTCCATTGCAAGTCCACGCCGATTTGCCAATATTCCGAATTGCTGTGATTAGTCTGGAAAGGCTTTTCGCCATTCATATAGCCGTTAATATGCGCAGAAACTGTCGGACGATAGCCGGATTTTGTTGCATTAACATTTGCCTGCGCCTGCTTAACATTGTAAGCTGTTGCAATTCCGTCCGGACGATGCTCCAACGCGTATTCTATGCATTCTTCCTCTTTCATTGCAAAAGGTTGATCATCTAAGTAATCGTCGGCAACCAAAACTGTATCGACGGGCAAGCCTATAATGTTATTCAAAGTTGCAACCGCTGATTCGTAATCGCCCCACGCTGAATTTAATTGGCGTTTATAATCGGCAAGCTGAACCTCCGTAGATAAAACGTCCGCCTTTGCAACTGTGCCGACTTCATACTGAATTTTTACGTTTTCCAAGTGGCTCTGCAAAAAATTTACCGCCTCCTGCTGAACTTTTATTGCGTCATTATATTGCAAAACCCTATAGTAAGCCTCCGTCGCCTGATATTTAATATTTTGTTTGACATATTCCATATTTAAATCAGCCGAGTTTAAGCCGTAACCCGCGCCCTCAATCTGATTTTCAAAGCGTCCGCCCGTGTAAACCGGAAATGACAAACTAAAATTATTCATGGCATCCGAATTATACGGCGGAAGTTCTGCATTGCTAAACCAGTCCTCATTGTAGTAAAAATGATTTTGCGCATAATAATCTTGATTTGGTCTGTAATATTTTCCGCCGATATAATTAAATGTCGAAGTCCACGTTAAACGTAAGCCGTGCTGCCTGCGAATTGCCGATAAATTCCACCGCGCAGATTCGCGATCTTCATTTGATTGCGTGATTGAGTGATTATTTTTCAGCGCAAGATTTATCGCTTTATCCAAATTCATTGTCATACCTTCTGCGGCAAAAGAGACGCTGTTCAATAGAAGTGCCGCCGAAAATAAAATCGAGCTAACTTTTTTTCGTAACAAAATCTGCAACCTCTCTTTCAAGAAATTTTCATAATTATATCAGATTTCATATTCTCTGCAAAATATTAAAAAAGTTTTTTTTACCTAAATTTTTTCAGGTAAAAATTATTTTTTCTGATATAATATCGCTCGTTAAAGGTATTTGTTTCGTTGTAAAATTTTTAGCTGGTGAGTGGTATGAGTGAAAGAGGAATAAGAGAAAAACTCGAACAACGTCGGAAAGTCGGCTGGAGTAAAACTTTGGTATCATTTTTAATTTGTCTTTTTATCGGCGCGGTTTCCTTAGGCGTTTATGCGGGATTTCGATTTACAGATAAAGTTACGCCTAAAATTTCTGTGAAACCCGCGCAGGAGGAAACAATTTTGCCGACAGTCAGTCGAAATATGACGGTAATGTTATTGGGCGTTGACGAACGTAAAGATGACGTTGGCAGGAGTGATACGTTGATGTTTCTGAATTTTAATCGTGATGACGTTTCGCTACTTTCAATTCCGCGTGATACCAGAGTTTATATGGATAAACGCGGCTACCAAAAAATCAATGCGGCATATGCTTTTGGCGGCGAAAAATTAGCGCGTAAAACCCTCGAAGATTTTTTAGGCGTTGACGTTGACAGGTACATTAAAATCGATAAACACGCCTTCCCTGAAATTATTGATGTGATAGGCGGCATTGATGTTTACGTTGAATGTGATATGAAGTATGAAGACCCTTGGGACGATGACGGCGGACTTGTCATTAATTTGCGGAAAGGTTATCAGCATTTGGACGGTAGGGAGGCAATTCAATTTGTACGTTATCGCGATGAGGAAGGCGATGCGGGGCGTGTTCGTCGTCAACAGGCTTTTATGAAAGCACTTGCCGAAAAACTCACTGAGCCTTCAATTATTTTGAAGTTGCCGCAAATTTTTAAAACAGCAATGGATTCTATCGAAACTGATTTAAGTGTTAGTGAACTGCTTGCACTTGCGGGGACTTTGAAATCTGCCGAATCGGAAGGAAATATTCAGACGGGAACTGTACCGGGATATTGGCAATATATCGGCGGCGTGAGTTACCTTGTACCGGACGCTGAAAGACTCGGCGAAGTCGTAATGGACAATCTTAATTTCAATGTCAGTAAGCGGCATTTTGAAAAACTTGCGCTGGATTATGTCAAAGGTGCGCCTTATGAATTCTACGACGTTAATCCGAATTTGAAGAGCGATTTAAAAATTATGAACGACTTACACCGCGAACGTTACGACTTTAAGGAAAATAAACTTTAAAATGATTAAGAATTTTTTTCATCAAATGCGTAATTAAAAATTCTTAATTTGTAATTTTAAAAGATAGGAATTTGATATGGACGAACTTATTAAATATTTTCATTTTAATCAACGCGGAACAAATTTTCGCACAGAAATTATAGCAGGCGCGACAACATTTTTATCAATGATGTATATTGTTATCGTCAACTCGTCAACTTTTCAAGCGGGCGGAATGAATTTTGGCGGCGTGTACATTGCAACGATAATTGCAACGGTTGTAGCAACTTTGATAATGGGCATTGCGGCGAATTATCCGATAGCGATAGCTCCGGGACTCGGTATCAACGCTTACTTGGTTTACGTCGTAATTTTATCTCAAGGCGTCCATTGGCAACAGGCATTAGGCGCGGCGGCTATCGCGGCAGGAATTTTTACTTTGTTATCCTTGACACAATTCCGCGAAATGTTTATAAACTCAATCCCCGAATCGCTGAAAATTTCTATCGCGGCAGGTATCGGTTTATTTGTCGCGTTAATCGGCATGAGGAGCGGCGGAATTGTCGTCGATTCGCCCGCAACTTTAATCACGCTTGGAAGTTTAAGCGATCCGACATTAAATTTAACTGTCTTAGGGCTTTTAGTCACAATGGTTTTAATCGTGTTAAATGTCACGGGCGCAATTTTTATCGGCATGGTTTTTACGGCACTTGTATCATTTTTTTTAGGATATTGGACATTACCGGAATCAATTTTCGCAATGCCGAGCGGTTTCGACCAAACTTTTATGCAATTAAGTTTTGACGGAATGCCCTCACTTGCAATGGTAATTTTCACGATTTTATTGGTAACCCTCTTCGACACAACGGGTACAATGTTGGGCGTCGGACAACAGGCTGGCTTGATTCGCGGCGGAAAATTTCCAAATTTGAAAAGCGCGTTGCTTGCGGACTCTGTAGGAAGTTTTGTCGGCGCATTTGTAGGGACGGGACCGACTTCAGCCTTTGTCGAATCGGGTACGGGCGTATCTGCGGGCGGACGAACAGGTTTTGCGTCAGTCGTGACGGCGATTTTATTTGTTGCATTACTTTTTCTTCAACCGATAGCGGCGGCAATTTCGGCAATCCCCGCAGTCACAGCTCCCGCATTAATTTTGACGGGTTGCTTTATGGTTGCTGACGTTGCTAAAATTGACTGGCAAGAATATTCGGAGGCTTTCCCTGCTTTTTTGACAATGATATTAATGCCTATGACTTACAGCATTACTAACGGCGTCGGAATCGGTATGATGACTTACGTTATTTTAAAAATCGCGTCCGGGCGAATCCGTGAAATTCATCCTTTGCTGGCGATTATGGCGGCACTTTTCATCGTGCAAATGATTTTCTAAATAAAAAAAAATAGCCCAAAGGCTACAAAGATTTAAAAATTATTTTACTACGACATTGACTAATTTATTTGGGACGGCGATAATTTTTATAATTTTTTTTGCCTTCCGTTAATTCTTGAATAAAAATAATAATCTTGCTTTCGGGTTAAATTATCTACAAAAAAACTCCGACAATTTACAATGTCGAAGTCTTTTTTTTATTTTTGTTCAGCGTCAGTCAAAATTTTTTGTTACTAGTGCCACGGTCTCTCGCCGGTTTTAAGGAAGTGAATTACTTCGCTATGCAGGATAAATTGCCCCGTTTGCTTATCACGATAGGTGTTATTTATGCTGCCTATGCCAACGCCACCGCCTGTTGAAATATCTGCTTCAATTCCACAAGAATTTAAAATTTTTGCAGTCATCGTCCCCAGACCATCCCAATAACCTCTCTCAGGGGGATTTGCCGCTATCATTTTTTGAACTGTATCGCACACTTCACGATCACGGAATACATTTGCCAGTGCCACAGTTTCTTTGTGAGTACCGCCTGCAACTTCGTCAAGTTCCTCTTCGGAGAGTTTCTCCTCATCAAATAATGCCGCGACATCAAATTTTTGTTTATTATCTTCCATTTTTATTTTCCTCACTTTCTATTTGTCTTGTTTAATCACGGGTTATAACTTCCATTCCAATATACGGTCTGGGATCGAAGGTAGAATTACCGCAACCGCGTGCGAGACGAACCAACGCTTCATAACGTGAAACACGAGAGCCGTTTACTTCGTAAATATTTCCCTCACTCTCACCGTTAAACGTTGTCGAGACACCGCTGTTATCAAAAGCCTTCATCAACTTGGTCATGTTCACATCTTTGCGATTCTTACCGATCATTTTGGCATATGCCGTCAAGTCGCTTTCAATTTCCGCTTGAGTGCCGCCGGCTACCTGCTCCAACGTGGCATCGTCCAAAATTTCCTCATCGATTTTCTTAATTTCTTCGTTCATTTTAAACCTTCCTTTTATTTAAAATTTTTTAAGATTTAGCAGATTTAGCATTCGCTGCAGCGTCGGGGTTAGTATTCAAATAACTGGTTTTAAATTGGGTTTGATTTACAACGCTGTAATTCATGACAGTTTTTTTAAAGGTATCCCAGCCTCTATCCAGTGCCTCATTGAATTTGGTTTCACTGTGCTGCAACCAATAGAACGTGATTGATGCCGCCAAATCTTCGCCTTGCAAGTCGTGATCCTCAAAATAGAATTTCTTTCCGCCATTCATTACAACAATACCGGCACTTGCGTAGGCACTAAGGCTATATAGCTCTGTTGCACCGCCGGCAATCTGTTCGAGTTCCTCGTCAGTCAATTTCTCTTCATTTGCAATTTTATTTTCAATATCCGCCATTTTTATTTCTCCTTATATTTTAAGTGAGATTATCAGGCATCTATATTTTTTATCAGTGCGCTTATTAGATGCCTGACATCTCCATATCTTTTTACGAAAGTTCGCTTATTAAGCTCCGCCCTTGAACAAACCGGTGATTTTGCCGATTACGTCTGGGAGGTTAAATGCCGCATCCATCCACATCTTCTTAGCTTGCATATCCAATTCGCGATCCTTAGTTTGCCATTCATGACGAGTCTTGAGGATTTCCCACATTTGGTCAATACGTTTTTGCGAGAGTTTAATAACAGTGTTTTCTCCACCTTTAGGGACACCGATTAATATACCGCCGGCTACACTGTCGAGCACTGCGTCTTGAACGACATTGTCTTTAACGATTTCATTTTTGTTGGTCATAATATTTTCAACTCCTAAAGTTTATCGACTTGGGGATTAGCGTCGCCTTCATAGAAGGTATGCCCTTGAATTTCTCTCTCCTCTTTAAAAGCCTCAAACTGTTTGACTGTCATCCACTTGCTGGAAGCACTTCCTTCATACATATCGTCAGGGATAACCAAGTATCCGTCCTGAAGAATATGACCTTCTACGGGGTCATTACGCTCGGAGGCGATTCTCTGATACCAATAAGTCATACCGCCTGCAACCTTATTCAACTCTTCGTCTGAAATTTCGTTCGCAGTCTACTTTTTAATTTCTTCCATTTTTTGTTCTCCTGTCGCTTAAAAATATTAAGTGCGTTTAAAAAAATTTTTTTATAAAAAAAATAGCCCGAAGGCTATCAAAAAAATTTTTTTAATTTATTTTACTACGACGTTTACCAATTTATTTGGGACGGCGATAATTTTTATAATTTTTTTGCCTTCCGTCAATTCTTTAACGCGCGGCAAAGTCGGCGCAATTTTTTCCAATTCAGCTTTACTTAAATTTGTCGCAACTTTTACGTGTTCGCGGACTTTTCCGTTGATTTGCACAACAATTTCAACTTCGTCCTCAACAATCGCATTTTCGTCAAAAATTACCCAATCTTGCCGGTGAACGTCTCCTTCAAAAAATTTACTCCAAAGTTCTGCCGAAATGTGCGGTACAAACGGCGCAAGCATTTTCAATAAATTTTTTGCAAATTCCCTTGCCAAATGAGGATTTATTTTTTTGTCTTGAAAATTATGCGCGGCGTTGACAAGTTCCATTAAAGCACTTATCGCAGTGTTAAACATAAATCTATCGCGTAAATCTTCCGTAACTTTTTTAATCGTTTTGTGTAAAATTCTGCGGAAATTTTTCTCTTCATCGGTAAGTTCATCAAAATTATAATTTTCTTTGCCGTTTTTGATAAAATCTTCAAAAATTCCTAAAATCCGCCAAACTCTGTTCAAAAATCTAAATGAACCTTCAACGCCTTGATCGCTCCAATCTAAATCACGTTCGACAGGCGCGGCAAATAAAATAAATAATCTTGCAGTATCTGCTCCAAATTTTTTAATAATTTCTTCCGGTGAGACGACATTTCCGAGAGATTTTGACATTTTTGCGCCGTCTTTGATAACCATGCCCTGCGTCAACAAATTTGTAAAAGGTTCATCAAAATCTAAAAGTTTTGCGTCGCGGAGAACTTTTGTAAAAAATCTTGAGTAAAGCAAATGTAAAATCGCATGTTCAATGCCGCCAATATATTGGTCAACAGGACTCCAATAATTAACTTTTTCGCGATCAAAAGGAATTTTTTCATTATGCGGGTCGGTGTAGCGCAAAAAATACCATGACGAACAAATAAAAGTGTCCATTGTATCAGTTTCACGACGCGCAGGTTTGCCGCATTTCGGACAAAAAACTTTAGAAAATTTTTCAGAAGTCGAAAGCGGACTCAAAGCGCCTTGTTTAAATTCTACGTCGTCGGGCAATTCAACCGGTAAATCTTTTTCCGGAACTAAAACTTCTCCGCAATCTTCGCAATAAATTATCGGAATCGGTGCGCCCCAATATCTTTGACGAGAAATTAACCAGTCGCGCAACTTAAAATTAACTTTTTTCTTGCCAAAATTATTTTTTTCAGCAAAATTAATAATTTCAGAAATTGCCTTGTGCATTTCCATTCCTGAAAATTTTTCGGAATTTTTAAGTACGCCTTCTTTTTCTGCGTAACATTTGCTTTCATCGGCAGGATTTTTCGGATTTTCAATGACAAAAATTATTTCCAAATTATATTTTTTTGCGAACATAAAATCACGTTCATCGTGCGCAGGGACAGCCATAACCGCGCCCGTGCCGTAATCAAAAACTACGTAATTTGTTATCCAAATTTGAACTTTTTTGCCGTTAAAAGGATTAATCGCGTAAATTCCTGTAAAAATTCCTTCTTTTTCGGATTCTGAAGAAGTTCTTTCAATATCGGATTGATTTTTAACTTTTTCGCAAAATTTTTTAATTTCGTCAGCTTTAGGCGATTTTTCTAAAATTTTTTCAACAATTTTATGTTCAGGCGCGAGTGCAAGAAAAGTTATTCCAAATGCTGTATCCGGGCGCGTTGTGTAAACAGAAATTTTTTCATTTAATTCCGGAACTTCGAGCGAAAATTCTAATCCTTCACTGCGTCCAATCCAATTTTCTTGCATAATTTTAACGCGACTGGGCCAACCTTCAAGTTTTTCTAAATCTTTTAAAAGTTCGTCAGCATAATCCGTAATTTTGAAAAACCATTGCGACAAATTTTTTTTATGAACTTCATTATCGCAACGCCAACATTTTCCGTCAATAACTTGTTCATTCGCCAAAACCGTGCCGCAAGTGTCGCACCAATTAACCGCCGCTTCTTTTTTGTACGCAAGCCCGCGTTTATAAAAAAGTTCAAAAAGCCATTGCGTCCAACGATAATAATCTTTTCGACAAGTTTCAACTTCTCTTTCCCAATCGTAGGCAAGCCCCATCGATTTTTGCTGAGAAATCATATTTTTTATATTTGAAAAAGTCCAATCGTCCGGCTTAATTCCGTGAGAAATTGCTGCATTTTCGGCGGGCATTCCAAAAGCATCGAATCCCATAGGGTGAAGGACATTAAATCCCGACATTTTTTTAAAACGCGCTACAACGTCGCCGATTGAATAATTTCTGACGTGTCCCATATGCAAATTTCCTGAAGGATACGGAAACATTTCAAGCGCATAATATTTCGGTTTTTTATCGTCAATTTCCGTTTTGTAATATTCGGGATTATCCCAAATTTTTTGCCATTTTTTTTCAATTTCTTGCGGATTATATTTTTCCATAAAAAAATTCCCTCCTTTAACGAAGGGAAATTATAAACGCGAAATATTTTTTTGACAAGCTACTAAAATATTTTTTCTTGTACTTACAAAAGATTTGCTGTAAAATATCCGCGTGCCGAACTCCCGGCTATCTCCTGATGAAGGGAGGTGACTGGTTTGGACGGGATCTTTGATATTATAAAAATGATCGCAGCTAACGTGCTCTCAAAGTACGTCGGCAAGTGGCTTGATCGACTTCTCAAGAAGTGGCACTAAGCACAAATCTAGCGTCTAACTAGACGCAACCCCCAAGTAACTTACTCCACTAATTACTCGGGGGTTTTTGTTTGCGTCTGTGATAGCTTAGACGGAATCTTTTTTATCTAATTTCTATATCAATAGTTAGAATTTTATCACACGACCAAAATTTTTTCAACTACCGAAAATATTTTTTAACTCGCAATTTTTAAATTTTTTCTGCGACGGCGATTTTCTTTCATTCTCTCAAGCTGTTCGTCACTAGTTGGCGGAATATCACTGTAATCAATTTCTTCATCAGAAAGTTGACGCATATTTTTAATTTCGTCGAATTGTTCTTTGCTGATGTAAACGCCTTTATACAAAACCAAATTGTTCATAATACGTACTCCTTTCTTTTTTATCTGCAAAACGAGCTGAAATTATTCTGTTTCTGTCGTCGCGTTCAGTGTAAATCACGACCAAAATTTTTTCAACTTCACCAATAATTTTAAATCTGTCTTCATCGTCGCTGTTAGATTCATCGTAATCTTCAATTCGATTTTCATCAAGAAAAACCAATGCGGCATTTTCAAATTTTACTTTATGTTTTTTCAAATTTATTTCCGCTTTATTTTTGTCCCAAATAAACTTTAAATCTCCAAGTTCAAATTTTACGTCCAAATTCATCACCTAATTTATTTTAGCACAAAATATTTTTCTTGAAAACTACCGAAAATATTTTTCTACCAACGCTTCACGTGACGCCTTCAACTCATCAATGAGTTTCTGCGCGGATTTTTTATTTTCTTCGCTCAATCGAACATATTCACTAAATTTTTCTTGTAATTCTTTCGGCGGTATCGGTATTAAAATTTTATATAAATCTTTTCTTGCTAAACTCGGCAAAGTTAATTGATGATTCAAAGTTTCAAAATTAAATTGTAAACAAAAATAAAATAAATACTCCGGTAAAATAAATTTTTCGTCTGCAATTATTCCAAATGCTGTGTCAATGTTCCAAAATTTTTCTCGAACAAAAATTGGATTATTTATCGTTCCTTTTCGTCCAATAACAATAGAATTTTCAGAGCAAATAAATTCATCAGCTCTATCAATTATTCCGCCGCTTCCATAAACTGGAAATTTTCCTTCAGAATTTTTAACAGATTTATAATCTCTGCCTGTTTGAATTGTTAAAACCTCTTCCCATTTGCGAATAGGAAAATTTTTATCCAAAAACATTTCTGCAAATTTATTTTTTATCGCCAAGTCGCAATCTGATATTATTTTTTCCTGCAAATTTATTTTTTCATCAACTGAGCTAAATTCTTCAACTATTTTTTTCTGCTCTTCAATCGGCGGCACCGGAATTATCAATTCAGAATAAAATTTTTCAGGAACTCTTCGATGTCCACTTGCACCTGTCATAGATTTTTTTGCAGATTCACGGATAAAATTTTGATTCAAAAGAATAAAAAGATATTCAGTCAAAATTTTTTCTTTGTCACATCTAAAAGTATGAAATTCTGTACTTCCAAAACCAATTAAATTTGTAAGATTTTTTGCAATAGCGCACTTTCCATTTTCCATACACGGAGTAATTTTCGCAATAATTATGTCGCCTTCAGCAAAATATGTATAACCGCCTTTGCGAACTTCAGAAATTTTTTTATCAACTTTTTCTGAAATATATCCGTTGTTGCTTACTGATGACATTTCGACAAAAGAAATTAAAGTTTCGTCAGGAATATCTTTAACTTCTGTTTTAGGAATATTTATTTTGCAAACTTCGCTAAGTTTTTTCAAAATTTTTTCGTCAAAATGTTTTATATCAATGGCATTTTCTGAAGTACTGACACGTCGAATAATTTTTGTAAAATTAACGCCGCTGAAGTCAATCATATCGGCAAGGTTGAGGTAGTAAAAATAATTTTGCGCGTCGGGAATTTGAATTTGTTCGCCGTAAAAACTTTTTCGGACTGCGGCGGCAAGTTTATTTTCGGCACGGCGATTATTTTGGTCGTAAAGCAGTCCGCCACTTGAAATTTTTATGCCTTCGTCGCCCTTGCGATTGCTCCACTTATAGCCTAAAAATTTTTCCTGCAAAGAATTGTCATCAGGCGCGGATATTATCAACATCGTTTGCGTGTATGTTTGCGCGAAATATTGTATCTTTTCACGCTCAATTTCTTGCGCGAAGTCGTAAAATTTTCTGTTGAAATTTTCCAATTCAGGACTTTTAGGTACGCAAAAATTATTTTCGCCGATTTTTAGGTACGCAAAAAGTCCGCCATTAAGTTTTTCAAGCAATGCTCGTACTTTCGGCGTCCTGCCTACATATTCGCTAAAATATTCGCCAAAATATGCGTCATTTTCCCACTCATAAAACGGTATTTCGCGGCGGATAAATTTTTCATAAATATTTTTTTCGATTTTTATTTTTTTCAGCCACGCTTTAAAAATTTCTTCGTCATTCCATTCTGATGAAAATTTTCCTGAAAAAATTATATTTACCGTGTCCGCGTAAAGTTCAAATTTTTTCGGCGGATTTGATATTTTTTCCAAAAATAATATGTTTGTCTTCGTCCCTGTCGATGAAAATGTTTTGCTACCAAATTCCGCTATCGCTCTTATGTAAAAATTTTTTAAAATTATTTCTCGCGCTGTCGTAAAACTTCCGCCGTCTTTATTCAAAATCGAACTCGGTAAAATTACTGCCGCAATCCCTCCTACTTTCAAAAGTTGTGCAATTCTTTCTACAAAAAGCGTTTCAATTTCTTTTCCACTTTCTGAAATTTTTTCAAGCGTTTCAAATTTATTTTTTACTTCTAAATATTGTTTAAAATTTTTTATCGAATACGGCGGATTTGATACTAAAATATCAAAACTTTCTGCTGAAATTCCTTCTTCATCAAAATTTTCTAAGCCGTCGCCCCATTTTATTTTACCTTTATCTGCTCCGTGCATAAAAAATGCTACTTTTGAAACCGTTGAAAGTCTGTCATTTTTTTCAATTCCAAAAAGTTTTTCATTTTCCCAAAAAATTGGCGGCTTAATATTATTTTTCGTAAAAAAATCGTTAATCGCCTCATATCCTTGCGTTAAAAAATGTCCGGCTCCGCAAGCATAATCAATTATTTTTGGCGGATTAAAATTTTTTTCAGCAGAAATTATTTTTTCAAGCGGTAAACTGTCCCAAATAAATCTTGTAATCGGCAACGGCGTAAAAAATTGTCCTTCGTCCTGCTTAAATCCTTTATCTAAAAGTTGCTCAAATAAATCGCCTAAAGTTTGAAGATTTTTTGCGCCGATTATTCGATAATTTTTAAAAATATCTACGACTTCGCGGACAATTTTGCTGTTTTTATAAAAAATTTCGCGATTCAATACCTTTATAAAATTAAAAATACTCGGCGTGTAAAATTTTAATTTATTAAATTCTTCCTTAAAAAGATTTTCTAAATTTTTTCGATTTTCACCTTGATTTTGTTGCAAAAGATTTTCCACGACAGAAAGCGGCGAATATGTAGTATTTATGTGCATAAATTCTTCCATACCTTGATGATAAAGTTTTTGCAATCTGTCAATAAAAATTTCAAAATTATCAGAGCCGAATTTAAATTGAAAATCAACTTCATCATTTAAATTTTTTTGCGATTCGTCGGCAAGTTTGCAAATAAAAAGTTCCAAAAGTGCGTCGAAAGCATTTTGTTTATTTGTAACTGAATTATGGCGCAAAATTTCTTCATAAATATTAACAATGCTTGTATCGGGAAATTCTTTTAAATCTTTTTTGCGAAGAGGTTTAACGCCGATTTTGTAAGCAATGGTTTCATCGTGAAAAATTACGTCATCGAAGAGTTGTTTTTCAAAAATTTCACTCCAAATTTTAAAAAGTTCATCTTTATTTGACGCATTTTTATAAATTTCTTCGTCGCATTTAATACTTTTAGCAGAAAAAATTAAATTATTTTCATCAAAACTTGAAGCATAAAGTTGAAGCCATTTACAAGATTTTTCTTGTTGCCAATAAGAAAAAAGTTGACCGCCGTCAGAATTTAAAATTTTTAGCGCGTGATTAAATTCTGCGCCGAAAGTTTTACATTCGATAATAAATAAAGTTTTTTGATTAAAAGTTACGGTAATGTCTGAGCGACCGGATTTTTGGAGATGACCGAGCGGATAAGGTTTTTCAATTTCAATAGTTTCAGGCTTATAACCTTTATCAAGCAAACGATGAACGCACTCAAAAACTACGAAATTTTCATTTTGCGAAAAATTTTTAATACCGTCGCGATTTACTTTCAAATTTTCAGGATAAGAAAGTTTTTTATTTTTGAAGTCAACGGACATTGAAATATTTTCGCCGAAAATTTTTTGATAAAAATCTGCAGAAATTTTTTCAAAATTCATAAGTTCGAGAGCAGATTTAAAATTTTTTTCAGTAAACAAAAAAAATCCCCCTTTCGGAGGAATTATAACATATGAATTATTTTTCTAAAAATCTTAAGCGACGGAAAATTTTATCTGTAGCCAAACAATTTTCGATAGCGCGATGATTTAAAGGCGGGTCGAGATTAAAAAATTTGCATAAATCATCTAAATTATATCCGACAGATTTTAAATTTGGGATACATTTTAGAGCGAGTTGCAAAGTATCGACGAAATTATTTTGAATGCCGTCAAGAAATTTTATATCAATTTTGAGATTATGACCTACTAAAATATCATTTTCCAAAAAATTTTTAAAATCTGGGAAAATTTCCTCAAAAGTTGGAGAATTTTTAAGCATTACGTCATTAATGCCGGTTAAACATTCAATGACGTAATGAATTTTTTTAGGCGGTTTAACGAGTGAATGAAAACGAAAAATTTCATTTTTTTGACGAAATTTGATAGCGGCAATTTCGATGACGTGACTGACGGGCGGAGAAAATCCTGTAGTTTCGAGCGCAATAACGGTGTAATCAGTCAAGTTTATGCCCCATTTTAATTTTTTTGACGGTTAAATAATTTTTATCAAATTTAGTCGGAGCGATGACAATGGGGACGCGTTCAGAAATTTTCAAGCCGTGACCCTCAAGACCGGCGCGTTTAGCTGGATTATTAGTCAAAAGTCGAATTGAAGTTAAACCCAAATCAACCAAAATTTGTGCGCCGATGCCGTAATCTCTTAAATCGGGTTTAAATCCTAAAATTACGTTTGCTTCAACAGTATCTTTGCCTGCGTCTTGTAATTCGTAAGCACGCATTTTATTAGCGAGACCGATACCGCGCCCTTCCTGCCGCATATAAAGCAAAACGCCTTGACCTTCGCGCTCAATTTTTCTTAAAGCCGTCGCAAGTTGATCTCCGCAATCACAACGCAGAGACCCTAACGCGTCGCCAGTCAAACATTCAGAGTGAACGCGTACCAAAACATTTTCCTTGCCTGCAACGTCGCCTTTCACAACCGCTAAATGACATTTTCCGTCAAGAGTACTCTCATAAGCCTTAAGCCGAAAATGCCCGTACTTACTGGGGAAGTCAGCCTCCGCAATTTTCCGCACAAATTTTTCCGTATGCTTGCGATACTCAATCAAAGCGCGGACAGTAATAATATTTAAGTCGTGACGCTCGGCAAATTCTTTCAACTTTTCAGTGCGCATCATATGCCCATCGTCGTCCATAATTTCGCAACACAAGCCCGCAGGATAAAAGCCCGCCATACGCGCTAAATCAGTTGTGGTTTCTGTATGACCTGCGCGACGAAGTACACCGCCTTCAACACTTCTAAGCGGGAATACATGACCGGGACGCCGAAAACTTGACGCCTTAGCATTTTTATCAAGAATTAATTTAATTGTGCGGCAACGTTCATAAGCGGAAATGCCAGTCTCAGTGTCGTAAGCGTCAATCGATACAGTGAAAGCCGTTTCGTGATTATCGGTATTGTTCACAACCATTTGACCTATACCAAGTTCATCAAGGCGTTTACCATCAATCGGCGTGCAAATTAAACCCTTAGCATACGTCGCCATAAAATTTATAATTTCCGGCGTGACAGTCTCAGCCGCGCAGATTAAATCTCCTTCATTTTCGCGATCTTCGTCATCAATCACCACAATCATTTTGCCGCGCTTAATGTCGTCAATCGCCTGTTGAATCGTAGCAAAATCTTTCATAAAAATTCCTCACCATTAAAAGCCGTTTTCCTTCAAGATATTTTCAACTTTACCGTCGGCATTGTCAATTTTAAATAAATTTTTATCTTCCAAAGAATCGCGCAGAATGTTCAACACACGCAACCCTGCATAAGAAATAAATTCAAGTTCAGCCGCGTTTATATGAATTTCCTTGAATCGATATTTTGCCCGCTCCTCTTCGTATTTTTGCAACAATTTCGGCGCGGTAATCGTATCTAATCGCCCGCTTATACTAATTGAAAGCGTTTCATCTTTTAAAGCAAATTCTTGAGCGAAGGGAACAAATTTTTGATTATCGGTTGCGTTCGTCGCCTCTGCCGTAAGTATCCAACCTTCCAAGCCTTGATATTCCGACAAGATACGTTGCATTAAAGCAGGATTATCTTTCAGCGAAGGAATGACTTTTACTTTGTCGGCAAAATAAAATTTTTTGATAGCAAAGCCGTGACTTTCAACAAAATTTCTGCGTTCATCGAATTTCCATTCAGTAAATGAACGTTTATCATCAGCAATTTCAGATATTTCTCTACTGCCGCTGCTGTCCGCCTGCATAATTTCATTCATATTTCTGCCGGTAAGTTCTGCATAAGTCGTAGCAATTAATTCTTCAAAGTGCGAATCGGAAATATACCAACAACCGCCAAATTCGCTTAACAGTTGATGAATATTTGCAAAGACAACTTTTAAATCTGCGCGGTTGAAATATCCAAGCAAGCCATCCGTCATAATAAAAATTTTGCCCTTAACATCATTTAAAGCCTTGCGCAAAGAATCATAATTAGTCGCGTCAACGCCGTGATATTGCACTAAAGATTTTTCACTTTGACTTAAATATTTGTCGGCAATGGAACTAATTTCGGCAGTTACAACCGGCAAATCAAAGCCGTAATAATTTTTATTCAGCCGCGCCGCTATCAAACTGTGTGGCAGGTAACCGCAGGGCAAATCAACGATTGTTTGGCAATCCGTCTCCTTAGAAAGTAAGTTCCACATATTATAGCGTACTTCAAGGGAAATGATTCGCCCTTGATTAATTTTTGGATCTGTGGCATCAGTAGATGCAAGAAGGTGTTCTTTGTCCATATCATTGTAAAAGTTTATAATATCAGCGTCGCCGGTCTTTGACAAAAGCACAAGACAACCTTTTGCGCTTAAATAAGTTGGATTTACTTTTTTTAATATCGTGTCAAAATCTTTCATAAAAAATTCCTAATTCTTCATTCTTAATTCTTCATTCTTAATTCATTAAAAGCCGTTCGCCGCTAAAATTTCTCTGGTTAATTCGATAGGGGCGGGCTTGTAGTTCAAAAGTCTTTCAATGTACTTTGCAAGAATATCCGTTTCAATGTTGACGAGCGAACCGACACGTTTAAATTTAAAATTCGTGACGTTCAAAGTATGAGGAATCATCGACACGCTAAATTTATCTGTCCCGGCGTTTACAACGGTTAAGCTTATGCCGTCAATCGCAACCGAACCTTTAGCGGCAATTTGACGCAAAATATTTGACTGCGCGGAAATGTCAACGAAAATTGCATTACCTTCAGGACGAATCGACAAAATTTTTCCGGTGCCGTCAATGTGTCCGTTGACAATGTGTCCGCCAAATCTGCCGTCAGCCTTCAATGCGCGTTCCAAATTTACCGCGCCGCCCGCTTGCAATTCGCCCAAAGAAGTTTTGCGCACAGTTTCAGGCATAACGTCCGCCGTAAAAAAATCGTGACCAAAATTTGTTACCGTCAAGCAAATTCCATTAGTGGCAATGCTGTCGCCAATTTCTACGTCACTTAAGATTTTCGCGCAGGTTACCTCAATGCGTCCGCCGTCAAAATTTTTCAGCTTGCCGACTTCCTCAATAATCCCGGTAAACATTTTATCGCCCTCCCTAATCTAAAAAGCCCTAAGCATAACGCTCAGGGCAATTAATTTTTTCTAAAGTCAATGTGCAAAACTTTTTCCATCCGGACTTTAACCGTCGGTTTCGGAGTTGCACCGAATCAACCGTAAAGGCTCGCGGACTTTACCGCCGGTGAGGATTTCCGCCTCGCCCCAAGAGTTTTACACTACAAGAATATCATCATTATTAATTTTTGTCAATGATTAGCCTTTAGGATAATTACGCATTAAAATTATCTCTTCATATTAACGATTGTCTCAAGCATTTCATCGCCGACCGTGATAACTTTGGAGTTGGATTGGAAACCGCGCTGAGTTACAATCATATCAACCAATTCAGAGGAAAGCTCAACGTTGGACATTTCCAAAGCTGAAGGCGTAAACGAAAATCCGAAGTCAGTAACCGTACCGACACGCGCCGCGCCGGAGTTGTTAGACACTTTATAAAGGCTTGTACCTTGTTTGTCGAGACCTGCGGAGTTAATGAACTGAGCAACTGCTATCTGCGCTTCAGTCTGAATAATGCCGTTGGTATAAGTACCGCTGATAACGCCGCTTACGTCAATCGAAATGCTATTCAAAGTTCCAAGTGAATTTCCGTCCGTCGTGGGGTAAACCGTGTTGCTACCGGAATATTGAGTAATGTCATTGTAATCAACCGCTACAGTTGTTTCCTGCGCACCGTTACCGTTGCCGTATTGAAGATACAAACTGCCGCCTGAAGTCAATGCAGTATCAATCGCGCCCAATTCAGTAAAATTAACCTCAGACAATTTTGTAGAAATTGCACCGGTTGTAGCATCTTCTTGACGATTCAAATAAACGGTTGCGCTTGTGCCGTCATCTTCATTCATAGTTACGACTGTTTGATAACCTTTTTGACCTACAGTAGGGGCAATGTATGTGCGCCATGCATTTTCGCCCTCTTTATCCATCAGTAACGTGACAGAGTGCATATTACCTTCTGCGTCGTAAACAGTTGAAACCGTTGTGACGGGGACACTGTGCCCTATCTCATAGAAACCGCTTGATACTTTCAAAGTTGAGCCGTCACTCAATGTTAAAGTTGCGGCAATTACGTTTGAGCCGTCAACGTTTACTGACTGCGTTGTTAATGTAGTAGAATCGCCCGCACCTTCCGAGCCGTCGCCGGGATCATAAATTGTAAATGCGCCGCTGGTAAAATTATAAGTCACAGTGTCACTGCCGGAGCTGTCTATACCTCCTTCAGTGGTGTTTCCCCAAACGGAAGTCATGTCAAATGAAACACTTGCAACAGTTTTAGTAACAAGATTACCGGTAGTAGCGTCCAAAACTTTTCTGTTTTGTCCTACACGAACTGCTTGCCCCGCCATAGTTGCCGTAGTATCGGTATTGCCGTCCGAATAATCTATAGACTCTGCCGTAATTGTATCCGTAGATCCGTCGGTATAAGTTACATTTATAGTATTCAGTTGCTGATTGTTGGAAACTGTGGTTGCGTCGCCGGAGGGGTCGCCCGTGTAAGTAATGCTTGTAATTGTCAACGCGCCTGCATTAAGGTTACCCGCATAATCCAAATTGGTAGTTGCAGTAGCCGCCATAGTTTTGCCGGATTTAACAACAATATCTTCCGGGACGCCGCTTGTCGTCAAAGTTCCGTCGATAGCATTCCAACCTTGTACGTGATAACCGCTGCCCGGCAAGACGTAGTTACCATTTGCGTCAAACTCAAATGCACCGTCACGAGTATAGTAAACGTCAGTGCCTTGTGCGAGAATCATAAAGGCATTTCCGGAAAGTGCAACGTCAGTATTTTTGCCCGTAGCCTGCGCGGAACCGTCAGTCATAATCATATCAATACTTGATACCGCTTCACCTAAACCGATTTGTCTGGGGTTAGTACCGCCTCTTGTTTCTGTAGGGGAAGATGCGCTGTAACTTGATTGTGAAAGCATATCAGCGAAAGTAACGCGGCTGGATTTAAAGCCGATTGTGTTAATGTTGGAAATGTTGTTGCCTATAACGTCCATACGTGTTTGGTGCGATTTAATGCCGGAAACGCCGGAGTACAGGGAACGCATCATAGTAAATCACTCTCTTTCTTATATTTAGGCAACTTGTCGAGGTTTAGACCTTATGACGTTCCTTGTCACCAAGTGCCGATATTCCATTAAAAAATTTTTTTGTTGAATTAATCCTAGCGATTTATGATTTTGTCTTTCTACTATATCGGAAATTGATATTTGCAACTTAAGAAAAATTTTTTTGTGAATTTGTAATTACTTTTCTTTGATGTGAAAATTTTTTTAATGTACTTTTTCTTTTTGGCGCAAAAGGCTATTTAGTAAAGAGTTAGGAGTAAAGAGTAAAGAGGGAGTTGCCGCTGATTACCAAGATTTTTTGCTGGATTTTATCTTTAAACGGAATTAAGAGCTAAAGAAAATCTCTAGCCCTTAATTCACAGGCAGTCGATAAGCCGGATTCTGTATGTGACAATCATTTATCTGGATTGGACGTTGCCGCCCAACTCTAGCAGCTTACCCGAAAGGTCCGCGAGCAACATCAACCCTTTCCTATTCAGCTTTGCTCCGCGTGAGGTTTATCAGACGAAACGATTACCCGTCCGCCGGTGCGCTCTTACCACACCTTTTCACCCTTACCGATTCAAGAATTAAGAATTAAAATAATTCTAAATTCTTATTTCTTAATTCTTAATTAAATCGGCGGTTTACTTTTCTGTGACACTGTCTTCAAGATTACTCTCACCGGGCGTTACCCGGCACGCCGCTCTATGGAGTCCGGACTTTCCTCGACAATTAAATTTGCCGCGATTGTCTCCACTACCTGCGCGGGAATTTTATCACGTGAAAGTTTGTATGTCAAAAATTTTTAAACGAATCGCGCGAATTTTTGTTGAAGTTTTAAAAGTAATGACTTATAATAAAAAAAATGCAAAAGTTTGAGGTGTGTGCTATGAAGTGTCAGCGGTGCGGTAAGGAGCTTAACAATTCGATGCGCTGTAATTTTTGCGGCTTTGATAATCTTGAAAAAGATAGCGTCCGCGAAATGAGCAACGCTGAAAAAAATTTTTATAACGGCGGCGTGACTATTGACGTTGACTCCGACGGTAAAAATAATAAAGATAGCCATTCGGATTATGAACGCACTTCCTACACACAAAGTAATTTTATAAATTTCGGCGGCACGAATATTTTTTTTGATCTCCTCTTAAAATTTTTCAACGGACTTTTCAGCGGAAATATTCTTGCAAAAATTATCGCAATGGCACTCTTCATTGTATTTTTGGCATTTATGTTTTTCGTAGCATTACCGATTTTCTTTGCGGCATTGGCTGTCGGCGTAATAGTTTTGATAGTCGTACCGCGCATTAAAAATAAATTTTTCGGACGGCGATTTTAAATGAAAGCAACTGTACTTTTAAGCGGCGGAGTTGATTCGACAACTTGTCTTGCCCTTGCCATAAAAAAATTTACCAAAGAAAATGTTGTAGCTGTTTCTATTTTTTACGGACAACGTCACGCCAGAGAACTTTCAAGCGCAAAAAAAGTTGCCGCTTATTACGGCGTGAATCATTACGAATTTGATGCCGCGCAGATTATGAGTTATTCTGATTCTGCGTTGATGAACTTTTCAACGAAAAATCTTGAACAGAAAACTTACGGCGAGCAAGTTAAAGAAAATCTGCGCGTCGATACCTATGTACCATTTCGCAACGGTTTAATGTTGTCAATGGCGGCAAGTTTTACTGACGGAATTTTTAAAGGCGATGACGCGGAAATTTTTATCGGCGTCCACCAAGATGACAGTGCAGTTAATGCTTATGCTGATTGCAGTGAAAATTTTATTCGCGCTATGAATGACGCTGTAAATATTGGAACTTACGGCAAAATAAAAATTGTCGCGCCTTTTCTCGGTATGACAAAGGCGGACATTGTAAGAATCGGCTTGGAACTCAATGCGCCGTATGAATTAACTTGGAGCTGCTATGAGCGCGGAGAAATTCCCTGCGGTAAATGTGCAACTTGCCTTGACAGAGCCGCCGCCTTTGCCGCAAACGGTGTAGCTGACCCCGCCTTAGAAAGGAAGTAAATTTTTTTAATGAATTTGGAAGGAATTAATTTACAAGTCGTTATCGGAACAATCATAGGCATTGTTATAATTTTTGCGCTGATAAAATTAGTTTCACTCCCGTTTTGGTTGCTGAAAAACAGCATTATCGGCGCAATAATTTTGTACGTGATAAATTTCATTGGAGTATTCACGATAAAAATAACTTTCATCCATTGCTTAATTGTCGGAGTGTTCGGCATACCGGGCATAATCGGGCTTTATGTTTACCTCAATTATCTGAAATGAAATTTTGAAGTTTGACAAATTATTAAAAATGTCCTGAAATTATTCGGGATATTTTTTATTTCCTATAAAATTTGTTGACGCATAAATTTTCATAAGCTAAAATTACACATTATGCTAAAATAAGTTGGAAAATTTTTTGACGATTCTCTACGGAGGCGATTAAGTGATAAAAGTTTTGGTAAACGGTGCGCTCGGCAGAATGGGGCGAACTGTTTTGGAAGCCGTTAAAAATGATTCAGAGTTGGAACTTGTCGGCGCGGTTGATATTTTTGACGGAGAAGTTTCAGGCGTGAAAGTTGAGACGAATCTTGAAAAGGCGTTAGAAAAATTCAATCCCGACGTTATGGTTGATTTTACGCGACCGGATTCTGTTTTTAAAAATGTCATGATTGCGCTTGAAAAAAAAGTTTCTCCTGTAGTCGGTACAACGGGTTTGAATGAAGACGCAAAAAATAAAATTCGTGAGGCTGCTGAAAAATTTCAAACTCCTGCGTTTATTGCGCCGAATTTTGCGATAGGTGCGGTGTTGATGATGTTGCTTTCAAAACAGGCGGCTAAATATCTGCCTGACGTTGAAATTATTGAACTGCATCACGATAAAAAATTGGATGCGCCGAGCGGTACTGCTGAACTTACCGCGAAAATGATTGCTGAAGTGCGTGAAAGTCACAAGCAAGGTAACCCCGACGAAAAAGAAAATATCGCTCATGTTCGCGGCGGCGATTATGACGGCATTAAAATTCATAGCGTGAGATTGCCGGGTTATGTCGCTCATCAAGAAGTAATTTTTGGCGGACTCGGACAAACTTTGACGATTCGGCATGATTCAACCGGTCGCGATTCATTTATGCCGGGTGTTTTGTTGGCTTGTAAAAAAATTCGTTCACTGCGCGGCTTGACGATTGGATTGGATAAATTATTGGATTAAGGAGAAATTATGAAAAAAGTTAATGTTGCGATTGTCGGCGTAACCGGCGCGGTCGGACAGGAATTTTTAAATTTGATTGAGGAAAGACATTTTCCCTACAACAATTTGAAAATGCTTGCGTCTGCGCGGTCTGCCGGTAAAAAAATAAATTTTATGGGGAAGGAATACACCGTCGAAGAGACTACGGAAAATTCTTTTGAAGGGATTGATATTGCACTTTTCGCGGGCGGCAAGGCTAGTAAACTTTTCGGACCTGCGGCGGTTAAATCGGGCGCGGTTGTCATTGACAATTCCAGCACTTACAGAATGGATCCTGAAGTTCCGCTTATCGTTCCTGAAGTTAATCCGCAAGCAATTTCTAAACACAAAGGCATTATCGCGAATCCGAATTGTTCAACGATTATAATGGTTATGGCACTTAAACCGCTTTATGATATTTCAAAAATTAAGCGCGTAGTTGTGTCGACTTATCAAGCAGTCAGCGGCGCGGGGCGTGAAGGCATGGACGAGCTTAAAAACCAGCTTGAAGATTTAGCCAATAATAAAATTCCTCAAGCTAAAGTTTTACCCGTCGCCTCGCTTAACAAACATTATCAGATTGCGTCTAACCTCCTGCCGCAGATTGATATTTTCATGGACAACGATTACACTAAGGAAGAAATGAAAATGATTGACGAGACGCGTAAAATTATGGAAGATGCCGAAATGAAAATTACGGCTACAACTGTTCGCGTTCCCGTTTATCGCAGTCATGCAGAATCCGTCAACGTGGAATTTTACGAAGAAGTTTCTGCAGAATCTGCGCGGGCGGCTCTTGAAAAATTTGACGGAGTAATAGTTCGCGATAATCCAGAAGAAATGATTTACCCGCAACCTTTGGAAACTTCCGGTAAAGATGACGTTGAAGTTGGAAGAATCAGAAAAGATTATTCGGTTGAACACGGTTTAAATTTCTGGGTATGCGGTGACCAAATTCGTAAAGGCGCGGCGTTAAATGCTTTGCAGATTGCCGAATATTTGATTAAGGAGTAAATCTTATGGGTATTACCGTTTCGCAAGGTTCTTCTCAAGATTTAAATCAGTCTCATAGTTTGCTTAGTCGGATTGACAGAATTGGACATGACAGCGTTCAAAACTTCATGAAAAATTTTTTGTCGCAAGACCCGATACCTGATTTTCAAACAATCGAAGTTGAAACAATTAATCGCTGTAATAACGATTGCCCTTTCTGCCCCGTCAATAAGCATAACGATACCCGTAAGCCTGCGCGGATGGATGAAAATTTATTTTATAGTCTGATTGAACAGTTAAAGAGTATCGACTATCGCGGGAAACTGAGTCTTTTTTCAAACAATGAACCTTTCCTTGACAACAGAATACTTGATTTTATTGAATACGCTAAAAAAAATTTGCCCAATACTCGGCATTGTCTCTACACCAACGCCAGTTTGCTTGACGTAGAAAAATTTTTGCGTTTGACTGAAAATCTTGACAAACTTATTATTGATAACTACGACGATGATTTTAAATTTACGCCAACTGTACAAAAAATCATGGACGCTGATTTTCCACGCGATTTTAAATGCGAAGTTACAATTTCATTGAGAAAAAAGAATCAGAAACTTAACACGCGCGGCGGTAAAGCTCCGAACAGAATTAGCGAAGAAAATAAATTCGCTCCAATGTCGCCGTGTATTTTGCCGTTTACTCAAATGATTATTCGTCCGGACGGTACTGCCGCAAAATGTTGTAACGATCCTCTTAATCAAATGACACTCGGCGATTTGAACAAGCAAAGTATCCTTGAAATTTGGCGCGGCAAGGCTTATCAAGAATTGCGGAAGGAAATGTACCATAACGGTCGCCGAAGAATAAGCGGTTGTACTTACTGCGATATTTTTGGACTTTACAATTACCTTTTCCCATACGTGAAAATTAATGAACATGAAAGGATTGCCCGCGAATTGAAGCTTAGAAAAAATCTCGGTGCAATTTATCTGTTTGACGTTTTGCCGTTGAGTTTTCAAATTCGCGAGAGAATGAAAATTTACGGCGTGGAGTTCGACGCAATGATAGACGTTCGCAACCTCGACAGGGGGGGGCGGCCGGTCTCAATCTCACGTCGCTTGAAAAAGTTTTGAAGGAGCACGGATTTATACTTTTTCCGACTCTGAATTATGATGACGCAATGTTTGATTTTTTCCATGCCAACGGTTATGAATATGGGCGCGACTATCTGATTTACCCGCCGGACGTTTGGTAAGAAAAATTTTTTGAAAGGTGGTGATTGTGTGGTTAGTGATGAAACGATGACTTTTAATTTCGGAACGGAGGAAAATCGCGCAGAAAAAGTTATAAAGACGGCGTACCTTGCAATGAGTGAAAAGGGTTATAATCCTGTTCATCAGCTGGTAGGTTATCTTTTAAGCGGCGATCCTGCGTACATTACAAGCCACCTTGATGCACGAAGTAAAATCCGAAAGGTTGAGCGCGACGAACTTTTAGAAGAGCTTGTCCGCACTTACTTGAATAATTTGGAGAAAAAATTGTGAGATACCTTGTTTAATGCGTAATTCGTAATGCGTAATTCGTAATTAAATTTCTTAAAAATTATTATGGAAAAAATTTTGAGATGTCTTTCACTGGACGTAGGCGATAAAACTGTTGGCGTTGCAGTAAGTGATCCGCTTGGATTTACCGCGCAGGGCGTCAAAACTATTCAGCGCACGTCTAATAAAAATGATGTTAAGGAAATCGGCGACTTAATTTCAAAATACGAAGTTGATAAATTGATAATCGGTCTGCCAAAAAATATGAACGGCACAGAGGGCGAACGTTGCGGAATTGTAAGAAAGTTTGCGGAAAAAATTTTAGCGGCTTACCCCGACGTTGAACAAATTTTTTGGGACGAAAGACTTAGTACCGTTGCCGCCGAAAAATCTTTAATCGCGGCTGATGTCAGTCGTAAAAAACGTAAAAAAGTTATTGATAAAATGGCGGCTGTCTATATTCTGCAAGGATATTTGGACAGTTTAGCTTTTAATCGAGAGGAGAAAAATTTAATGGCTAAAGAAAAAAATTTGATTGATGAAGAAATTGATTTTGATGAAGAATTTGGCGACGTTGTAGTTGAAATGACGGACGAAGAGGGCAATTCCTATTTTTATACGGAAGAAATGATTATCCCCGTCGGCAATGACAATTACGCGCTGTTGGTTGAAATTAAAGAGCATGATCACGAACATTGCGATCACCACCACGAGCATGAACACGAAGCTTGCGGTTGCGGCTGCGAAGAAGGCGACGTTATCATTGCAAAAATCGTTAAGGATGAAAACGGCGAAGATATTTACGTTGAGCCGACTGATGAAGAATTTGAATTGGTTCAAAAGGCGTATGAAGAAATGATGGAAGAAGATTTTGACGACGAAGAAGACGTTAAATGAAACTTCCGTTTTTCAAGTCCGGTAAAAAATCTAACGAAAATATTTCGTCTGTCGGAAGTAGAGTTGAAAGAAAACGTAAAGAGCGGACGGCGTTTATATTAAGAATTATTCACGTACTTTTAACGCCGTTTCGCTGGCTACGTTCAATGCTTGAGGAAATTTCTTTGAAATATGTTTTGTCAGTAATCGGCGGAGTAATTTTTTGTATAGTAGTAGTCGGCGCGGTGTTGATATTCGTCGACCCTTCGGCGATTGAATTTGAACAAAAACTTAAGCCGCAAACTAATGAGGACGGTTCGGAAAAAAAAGTTCACGTCAAAATACACGAAGGTATGACGACTTCTGAAATTGCCGATGTGCTTGAGGCTAAAGAAGTTATTGCCAGCAGTTTAAAATTTAGTATGATGTCGAGACTGCGCGGTTATGAAGGGCAACTTAAGCCCGGCACTTATATTTTTACAATGGGCATGAATGACGAAGATGTTTTTTCAAAACTTCTGAGCGGTGAAAAATATCTTTTGCGATTCACAATCCCCGAAGGTTTTGGAGTAAAAGAAATTGCCGAGCGATTATACGAACTTGACATTGCGGATAAGGAAGATTTTATTAAGGCGGCGGAAAATTTTGCGCCTTACAGTTACATGCACAAGCATAAAGATGTTAGGTACGCGGCGGAAGGTTTTTTGTTCCCTGAAACATATTCGGTAGAAAGTGACGCGCCGATTGAGGATATTTTAAAAATGATGGCGGAGGAATTTGACAAAAGAATTACGCCTGAAATGCGCGAGCGTGCAAAAGAGTTGGGATTGTCGATTTATGATTTAACAACTTTAGCGTCATTGGTTGAACGTGAAGTGCGTTATTCAGAGGACAGGGCGATTGTTGCGCAGGTTTTTCTTAAGCGGTTGAAAATGAATATGCCTTTGCAGACGGACGCGACTTTACAATATTTATTGGACGAGCCGAAAGAAGATGTTACGCTTGAGGATACGGAAATTGATTCACCGTACAATACATACAAGAATAACGGCTTGCCGCCCGGTCCTATTGCCAATGCGGGTATGGAAGCTTTTCAAGCGGTGTTACACCCTGCGGACACGGATTATTTGTACTTCGTCGCGGATCGTCAAGGGCATAATCATTACTCCAACACTTACGAAGAACATTTAGCTTTAGTCAATCAATACAGGTAAAAAATTTTGGAAATTGAACTTTTAGCCCCTGCGGGGAATTTTGAAAAATTGCAAGCCGCCTTGATTTACGGGGCGGACGCTGTTTATATCGGCGGGAAAAATTTTAATCTGCGTGCCTACGGTGATAATTTTGACTCCGCGCAGATTATTCAAGCCGTCGACTTTACTCACAAACTCGGAAAAAAAATTTACGTGACTGTAAATATTTTTGCGAATAATGCTGACTTAGATGAACTTGCTGACTATTTAAAATTTCTTGATAACGTTGGAGTTGACGCGGTTTTAATTTCAGACTTAGGCGTTTTTAATTTGGCTAAAGAAGTTACGAAAAATCTTGAAATTCACATAAGCACTCAAGCCAATGTTACGAATTATCGCGCGGTAAATTTTTTTCATGAACTTGGAGCAAGCCGAATTGTTTTGGCGCGAGAGTTGACACGTGAAGAAATTTTAGAAATTAAATCTAAATCTGACGTTGAATTGGAAATTTTTATACATGGCGCAATGTGCATTTCGTATTCTGGGCGGTGTTATCTTTCGCATTACTTGACGGGGCGCAGTGGCAATCGCGGAGAATGTACGCACTCTTGCCGCTGGAAATATTCACTGCTTGAGGAAAAACGTCCGAATGAATATTTTTCGGTTGAGGAAGATGGGCGCGGGGCTTATGTGATGAACTCGAAAGATTTATGTTTGTTGCCTTGCCTTGATAAAGTGATTGACAGCGGCGTTACGTCACTAAAAATTGAAGGGCGAATGAAGAGCGTTAATTATGTAGCGGGAGTCGTCAAGACTTATCGGCTGGCGATTGACGCTTACAAAGAAAATCCTGCGACGTTTAAGATTTTGCATGAATGGATTGATGAGCTTGACAAAGTTGCGCATAGACCGTATACGACGGGATTTTTTATGAATGACGGCAAGCCCACTGAAATTTATGATACGTCAAAGCCTAAGCGCACGTCGGAATTTTTAGGGATTGTGCGAAAATTTGACGCTGATAAAATGTTGGCGACGATTGAACAGCGCGGAAAATTTGAAGTGGGTATGGACGTAGAATTTTTTCAACCGCACGATAAAACTTTCTCGCAAAAAATTTCCGTAATGTTCGACGAAGAAGGGCAGGAAATTTTATCAGCCCCGCATGCTCAACAAATCGTAAAAATTCCGGTTGATAAACCTGTAGAAATTTTTTCATTAATGAGGTGTGATAAATGACTGAAGTTGAAAAACTCCGCGCAGGTCTGGAATATGATATGACTGATCCTGACGTTGACGCTTTGAAATTAAACGCGCTTAAAATTTGTCAAAAACTTAATGCAATTCCTATGACGGATGCGGCGGCTCGTGAAAAAGTTGTGCGTGAACTTTTTGGTAGCGTTGGGAAAAATCCTACAGTGTTACCTGTTTTTAACTGTGATAACGGCAAAAATATTCACGTCGGAGATTATTTTTTGGCAAACTACAATGTTACAATTTTAGATATTCGCGAAGTCACGATTGGCGATAACGTGATGATTGCGCCGAATACTTTAATCACGACGGTAAATCACCCGCTTAATCCTATGGGCAGGCGTAAGCATTTGGGAATTGCAAAGCCGGTAAAAATCGGAAATGATGTATGGATTGGTGCCAATGTTGTAATTTTGCCGGGCGTGACTATCGGAAATAATGTTGTAATTGCGGCGGGCGCGGTTGTAACGAAAGATATTCCGGATAATGTTTTGGTCGGCGGCATTCCGGCGAAAATTATTAAAACGATTGAAAATGATTGTGAATGAAAATTTTTAGTGACTAAGTCCTTTTCAATTTTTGAGGAGGGCTTATTTTTTTTCAATGGACAAAAAGAAATTTTTATGATATTTTAAAAAAATGTTTAAGATAAAATTAAGTCGCGAAATTGATATGTTGCACGGTTCTCTGTGGGACAAAATAATTTTGTTTGCATTACCGCTATCATTAACCGGAGTAATGCAACAACTTTTCAACACGGCGGATGTAGCAGTTTTGGGACAATTCGTCGGGAAAAATGCAATAGCCGCAGTCGGCAATAATGTCGCGTTGGTCGGAATGCTCATAAGTTTGTTAATGGGCTTAAGTTTGGGAGCTAACGTCGTAATTGCACAATTTATAGGTGCAAGAAAACTTACGCGTGTTCGTGACTCGGTGCGGACGGCTTTTTTCTTGTCGATAATTTTGGGATTGATAATCTGCGCGGTTGCCGAGATTTTAGTCAATCCAATTTTTGAATTGCTTGCGGTGCCTGAAGAAGTTGCGCCAATGGCTGAAACATATTTGCGAATTTACGCGTTGGGCTTACCGTTTATCAGCGTATACAATTTTGAGGCGGCAATTTTCCGCAGTAAGGGCGACACTCAAACGCCGTTAATTTCGTTGACGGTTGCAAGCTTGTTAAACATTGCGCTGAATTTAATTTTTGTTCTTCAATTCGATTTAGGAATAGACGGCGTAGCTTGGGCAACAACAATTTCAAATGTAGTCAGCGCAGGAATTTTATTTCACGCGCTTTTGCATTCATCGGGACTTGTACGTTTAAAACTTGATTCAAAGAAAATTGATAAACCTTGCCTGAAAGAAATTGTAAGAATCGGACTTCCTGCAGGCATTCAAGGTATGGTATTTTCGCTGTCAAACTTGCTGATACAGTCCGCAATAAATTCACTCGGACCGGACGCAATGGCGGCAAGCGCGGCGGCTTTCACGGTTGAGATAAACGTTTTTTGTTTGACTAATGGCTTTGGACAAGCGGCTACAACTTTCGTAAGCCAAAACTACGGTGCAGGAAATTTACTGCGTTGCAAACAGGCAACTTGGACGGCTTTAAAAATAAACGTAATTTTGATGTTAATTTTGTCGGCGACGATACTTTATTTTGACGAAAAACTTGTCAGATTTTTTAACGAAGACGAAGAAGTTATAAGGCTCGGCGTGATAAGACTTTGGTATATAATCGCGCCTGAAATTATCAGCGTCGTAATGGAAATTGTATCGGGAGCATTGCGCGGCTATGGAATATCGCTCGCCCCCGCTGTAATAACTTTGGTTTGTGTCTGCGGAATAAGAATCACTTGGGTATTTACAATTTTTAAAAAAATCCCGACCTACGCGGCATTGATGGCGGTTTACGGCGTAAGCTGGTTTGTCACGATGATATTTTTAATTGCGGCTTATCGATACTACATAAAAAGATTAAAAGTAATTGAATTTTAAAAAATTATTGGGAGGTTTTGGTTATGTTACACAAAAAATTTTTAATGATTCTAACGGTATTGATTTTTTCATTTTTTGTAAGTAATTCGGTTTTTGCGGCGAAAATTACGTCGAAGGAAATTAATTGTTACTTTTTCGATGAAAATATTTCCGAAAAAAAATCTATTTACTTTATCGATGATTCTGATGTACCGTACCTTTCACTGAAAGATTGCGGAGAAATTCTTACTCAACTTAAAAGAAATGTTATTCATAAAGGTGAAAATATCAGTTTTGATTTAAAATTTTCAAAAAACGGCGAAGTCGGAACTTTGACACGAACTGACGGCGACCCTTATACAATGACGGTTGATTGTGCCGAAGATAAAATTATTTTTTGGGATTATGATGCGTTTATTCGTCCGGATTCAAGCCGAGTTTTGATTGATGTATTATCTGCCGACAATCCCGGTTCAGATGAGGAAATAATTTTTTTTAAACGCACAAATAATTCTTATGAAAGATACGGCGACGAATTAGTTTTGGATTTAAAAAAATACGGCATAGATTTAATTTCTGATGAAAAAAATTGTTACATACCTATGCAGACTTTCAGCGATTTTTTGTTGTCACTGAATTATATAAATATTTTTTATAATGGCGAGGAAATTTTTTTCTTAGCTAATCAACAAATAAACAATGACCCTGAAATCAGAAAACTTTTTTATTCAGTAAAGCCGCAGAAAATCAGCGAAACAATGGGAAAATTTAATTATGCGGAATTATGTTTAGCGTTTGATAATTTGTACGGCTTGAAAGAAGTACACGGCATTGAAAGTTTTGATAATCTTTGCCGTCAAACAGGCTATAGGGAAATTTTAATGGGAACTGATCCTGAACAATCAGACGCGGCACTTTATATAATCATTAATAAACATTTAGATGATTTACACAGTTATTTTCATAATGTTTCGCCATTCAGCAAACAAAATCTTAACGAAGAATTTATTAAAAAATTCGGTGTCGGGCAATCTGAGTTGGCGTTTATAAAACAATATAAAAATTATATGGAAATTCGCGAAAAATTTTATCCTAATGGAGTTCCGGCTTACGAAGAAATTGGAAATACAGCCTATATTACTTTTGACAATTTTATAGGTATTCCTGAAGATGTAGATTATTATAAAACTGCGCCGAATGAAAATGTTAAGGACACGATTGGGATAATTTTGTACGCCTATTCAAAAATTATGCGTGAAAATAGTCCGATTGAAAATGTAGTTTTAGATTTATCGTGCAATCTCGGCGGCGATGCAAATACGGCAATTTTTACAGTCTCAGCATTTTTGGGCGAAGGATATGCGAGCGTGAAAAATACAATGACGAATGCACTTGCAACGGGCGTTTATAACGTTGACGTAAACCTTGACCATAAATATGACGAGAATGACAGAGGGTTTTTGAATAAAAAAATATTTTGTTTAATTTCCCCGTTAAGTTTTTCATGCGGAAATCTTGTGCCGAACGTATTTAAAAATTCAAATCGAGTAACATTAATTGGAAGAACTTCCGGCGGCGGAAGTTGCATAGTTTTGCCGATGACAAATGCTATAGGAACAAATTTTCAAATTTCCTCTCCAATGAGACTTGCTTTTACAAAAAATGGTTCATTTTATGACATTGACAGGGGGGCTGAGCCGGATTGTCCGCTTATGTTTCCGGAGTCTTTTTATGACCGTGCAAACTTGACGAAGTACATTAACGACATCAAATAAAAAAATGTGTCCGCAATGATCTTTTAGCTGAGGGTTATTGGTAAATTCCAACTTTGAAAAATTTTTATATTTAAATCTACTTTCTTTTGGCGCAAAAGAAAGTAGCAAAGAAAACAGCCCGCTGAAATCGCATCACGCGATTTGCGCGGGCAGGCGCACGTCCTTGTGCGCCTTTTTACTTTAAAAATTGATAATAAAAAAGCAACAGTGACTGAAGGAAAAATTTTTAATTAATTATTTATCGATTTAAGCCGCCGCTTAAGTTCGTCTTGAAATTCTTTACCGCCGACTTGAAATTTAACTTCCACGCAAATAACGTAAATTGGTATGCTCCAATCAGCCTTCGCAACTTCGTCGGGAATTTTAACGGCGTCTTTCTCAGTCATAACAATAGCTTCCGCGCCGAGTGCATCCGCCTGTTGCAAAACGTCCTGCATTTCATTCATTGTATATTCGTGATGGTCGGGATAACGTAAACTTTCCAAAACTACCGCGCCTAAATCTCTAAGCGTCCGTTCAAATGACGCGGGATTACCGATAGCCGACACCGCCATAATTTTTTTCCCGACAACTTTTACAACGTCAACGCCTTCCTGCGATAAATCATTAAACCAATCAGCTAACGTTAAAAATCTGCGCGGACGGTGAACACTTTCAACAATCTGCGCCTTTTCGTTGTATTCGCGGACAGTCTTACGAATATAATCACAAGCCCCCGCCTCCGCTTGGTCAATCTTCGTTATCAAGCAAACATCTGCGCGGCTGATATGTGAAATGGATTCGCGCAAAATTCCTCGCGGCAAAATATATCCGTTACCAAAAACACTTACCGCATCAATCAACAAAATATCTAAATCGCGCTCCAGCTGCCAATGTTGATAGCCGTCATCCAAAATTGCAACTTCAGCCCCAAAATTTTCAATGGCATATTGCCCCGTAACAGCCCGCTCCGCGCCGATTAAAACGGGTACGCCCGGCAAATGTTTAGCCAACATATAAGCTTCGTCGCCCGCCTCATATTCAGTCATACAAACTTTTTCGCCGTCAGATACAACGCCGACTTCACCTTTCCAAGTCGCTCTGTAGCCGCGATTTAAAATTACAACTTTGTAGCCCATATCGCAAATATCTCGCGCTAAACGTTGTGCCGTTGGAGTTTTACCGGTGCCGCCAACCGTAATATTTCCTAAACTGATTACAAAACAATCCAGTTTATCTCTGCCGGAAATTCCTAACTTGTAACCCCAAAGTCTTATGTTTACCAAAGTTGCGTAAATCAATGAAAAAATTCTCAACACGCCCATAACAATGTGCATTGAAATTCCGTGCGCTTCCTTCGTGTGAATTAAATGTACAAATTGCGTCTGAAAATTTTCTACCTTCTGCGTGGTATGCGGGCGAAGGGTATTTTCCCAAGCTTCATATTCCGTCAAAAGTTTGCGAAGTAAAACTGCCGATTTACGGGACGCGCCGCGATTTTCACGAACAATTTTAATTGTCTCATCTTCAAGTTGTTTCCGCCGCGCAGGATTATCAAATAAATTTTTAACCTGCTCCGCAAGTTCCTCCGAATTATTGACGGTAACACAAGCGTCACGATTTTTGAAAAGCGCGTGTGTATCCTTAAAATTTTCCATATGATGCCCGACGATTATAGCCTTGCCGTGCGCCGCCGGTTCTAAAATATTATGCCCGCCGTGAGTGACAAGCGAGCCGCCTACATAAATCACGTCGCCGATACTGTAAATTTTCCCAAGTTCACCAATCGTATCCAAAATTATAATGTCTTCATTATTCGGTGTATTGTCCTGCAATTCCGTTCGACGCGCCACCGTATAACCCGCACTTTTACAAAGCATTACAACTTCACGCGTCCGTAAAATTTCACGAGGAGCAATTACCAATTTGATATGCGGATGAGTTTCACGGACTGCCTTAAAAGCGTCCAAAATATAATTTTCTTCGCCGCGATGAGTACTTCCCGCCAATAAAATTCCTTCGGAGTTTTCAAGCCCCATTTCAACTAAAATTTTTTGACGTTCCTCCGGTGTTACGTCCGTGTAAGTCTGATCGAATTTCGTGTTGCCCGTAACCGTTACAAGATTTTTCGGCGCACCCAATTCCAAAATATAATTCGCGTCAATCTGTGACTGCATTGCGAAAAGTTTAACGGTACGAATCATGTCAGCCAAAATCGAATACATATACTTATAGCGGCGGACGCTTTTTTCAGAAATTCGCCCGTTTACCATCATAACGGGAATATGAAGTTGCCGAGCATTTTTTAAAAAGTTTGGCCACAATTCCGTTTCGACCGGCAAGAATACGCGCGGATGAATTCTTCGCAAAACAAACGCTGATATAAACGGCAAATCCAACGGAAAATAAATTATGCTGTCCGCGTCTTTGATGATTCGGTTAGCCATTTCGTAGCCGTTGGTTGTCACGACTGAAACTAAAATTGGCGACTTTGGAAATTCCTGTCGAAATTCTTTTATCAGCGGACTTGTAGCTACGATTTCACCGACTGATGCTGCGTGTACCCATATGCAATTTTTTTTCGCTACGGGTTGCAACGCTCCTTTTGGGAAAAATCCTAAACTTTGGCGTATTCTTTCGACGAAACCTTTTTCGCGCACCGATCTCACGAGGAAGACGGGAATTATCATTACTACGACAAATACTGCCGCGAGATTGTATAAACTGTACAAAAGTTGCATTAAAAATCACCGTGATTAAATTTTAAAATATTAAGTACGTAATTTTTTTTCTAAGTCAGGCGGCACAACTTTTGGGAAATTTTTTGACATATCGTCTACCCACCAATTCCAGACGCGCCGCGATTTCCATTCTGCCGCAAATCTAAAATAATATACCAGCGGAATTAATACCGGTGTACCAATGTTGTCGACGATTCGGACTTGATAAACTCCTTGAGATTTTTCCTGCACCATAAAGTTAGCGGTGTTTCTGTCAACCGTTACGATACATTCACGCAAAAAATCTTCCTTGAATTTCAACAAAACTTTTTCCGCCACCTGCAATGAAACTTTGCCTTCTTCGGCATCGTGAAGAAATTTTCCTAAGTCGCGGCTTGTATTGCCGTTGTAATCCCTCACGCGTTCATAGACATAGCCGGTACCCATATTAGTTTGCACTTTACCGAAATATTTTGTGATTAGTACAGAGTCTTTCAAATGTTCCGCGCAGATTCGCCTGTATCTCAATTCTTTTTCAACGTCGCGAACATTGCCGCTGTATGCGATTTTCACACACTTTGAAGGATCAAGCGGATGCACAAAAGTTTTTTGTCGCCCGCCCATTCCTATAAAAAATTCGTCACTCAAAATTATTTCTTCACGCATTTTATTTTCCACTGAATTTATCAACCCACTGTAAAATTTTTAATTGTATCTGCGCCAAATCTCCGACGCGCCGAATTACCGCGCAATCATAAATATTTGCATTGCCCTCAACTTCAGCCGTCAAAATTATTTCCTTCGTGCCTTCCAAGTTCAAAATTATTTCGTTATCGTCCGTCAAAATATTTTCGCCGTTGACTTCCGCGCAGATTCTAACCGGCTCTTCGACGTGGAAACGATACAAACTTATCGGAATTTTTTCAACTTCGTAAGGTACAAAATATTTGTAGAAAAAATTTTTCCCGATACAAAGCTTGATAAACGGCTGAATTTTCCTGAGTGGCTCGGCATTCGCAAAAAATTCAACGTTGCCAATCCCAAAATCTTTGCCGACTTTAACGGGGATAATCTCTGCGCGGCGGACAGAAATTTTCTTCACGTCATGAACACAAGGTAAGCCGTGCGCAGGAAGTTCAAGCCGAATTTCTTTTTTATTATCAATGGATTTATCGTCTTTGTCAATGGCAACGGCAAAATTCTCAAGCTCCAATTTCAAAATAATTTCGGCGGGTTCATCATCAAAAATATTTCCGTAAATAACAATACGCTGAACTTGTACCGCGTCGAAGAAGTTTATATCAGAAAAATTTTTTGTATGATAAATCTGGTTATCAGTTCTGCGTTCAAAAAAAACTTCGTCGGAGTTCAAAATTTTTAATGCGGAAAGTTCACTGCGTCTTGACTTGTAAGCTAAAATCGCATTAGCCAAAGGATTATCTTTCAAAAGAGTTTTGCGGCAATTTTCAGGGACGGGAAATCTTACGCGATTTTTCCAAGAATAACCTGCGCGGTCAATAATATCAAAATCGTAATTGTCAGTGACGCCAATTTTGGGTCGGCGCGTCGATAAAAGATTCGGAGCGTAAAAATCTGGAACAGAATTTATAGCCGTCGCCAACGCAAATTTTTGATAAACTTCAGGACGATAATCACGCGTCTCAAATAAAATTTCGTCGAGGACATTTTCAAAAGTCTCAGCTAAATTTTTAAAATCAACCGCGTAAAAAATTATGTTGGCGCGAAGTTCAAGCAGAATTTTTTTTAATTCAATTTTAATATTTCTTGCGTCAAGGAAAATAATTTTTTCATGTTGTACACGTAAAATATTTAAAGCAGTTATAAGTTCGTCGGTAAAAGTTTTGCATTCCGAATAAGCAATAAAAATTTCTGCCTTCGCCTTTGCAAAATTCAAAATCATATTCCCCGCAACGGCTATTTCGTCGCCCGGACGTTGTGCAAGAATCAAAATCCTTGTTCCGAAATATGATCTGTCGAAAAAAGAATTACCGATAGTCGGAACTTCTTCTTCATACGCGCATTCATCAGAAAGTTCAAGGGCTGAACCTATTCCGACTTCGTAAAAATCTTCGCGCATAAAATTCACCTTTGATATAATTTTTCGGCGCATATTATAGCAAAAGTTTACAAAAAAATCATTACAAAAAGTTTTGCAGGAAATTTTAAAATTTGGAAGAAACAAAGTTTAGTATTATACGTATAAGGAGTGATTTTATTTTGGACAGGAATATAAATTTCAGCGAAAATTTCAGAGCCGGTTGGTACGTGCTCGGCTTAATCGGACGCATGGATACAAATACCGCCCCTCAAGCTGAAGATAAAATTAAAATCGTGTTGACGGATCATTTAAAAGTTGCGATTGACTTTGACAAATTAAATTACATTTCAAGCGCGGGTTTGCGTGTTCTTCTGCGCGTCGCCAAAATTGCCAACAGAGAAGGTAAAGAAATTGTAATTTGCGGCGCAAAAGGTATGGTGCAAGAAATTCTTGACGACTTTGACATTGAGGGGTTTTATACTGTTTATAAAACGGTAGACGATTTGACATGAACGCTTTAATAAATTTCATAATTGGTCGCGAAAATATGACCATAAAACAACGCATCAATCGCGTAATATTACTTATCTGCGTCATTTTGCTGATTTCCTTCAGTTGCATTACATTTATCGGCGTTTACAACTCAAAGGATTATGCAAAAGACATCAGTCAATCAATCGGCAATGAAGCACTTGAAACAAGTTCAGATATTTTGCGCGACCAAAAACATAAAGAATTGCTTTACAAAATCGAAACGCGCACGAAATTTATTTTGTCGGAGATGAATGATTTTTACGGCGATCTCAAACTTTTGGAAAGAGAAGCCAACGAAATAAATCAATCCCCCGATAATTTTAAAGCGCGTCCCGTAAGATTGGGCAGAGACTTTCAAGAAGGCGATGTTGCCGCGTTACGCTATGCACCTTTCATAAGCATGGAAGATTTATCAACTCCTGCACTCAGCAACGAAATAAATATGTTGGGTAACTTGCAAGATTTATTTTACTTTTTGAGTTTGAAATATCGCGACCCGGATTTTTGGGACGCACCGACTTTCGGAATTTTAACCGAATCCGGACTCGGAATAATGGCTGACAGTGCAGTAACGCTTGAGCAATGGCACAATTCTAACGACAATGCGGATTTTTGGAGCAGTCCTTTATATCAAGAAACAAAAAAAGCGTGGCTTGAAGGTAAAAGAGATAAGCCGATATACACCAGCACTTACAGCACGGGCATTAACAGAAATATGGGCGTGTTTTCTTGTTCAATCCCTTATGAAGTCAACGGCGAATTTAAAGGCGTAATATTTTTTTCAATTTTAATGGATGAACTGGATTACTTGGTAGAATCTACAAGTATGACAAATGACAACGTTAATTTCGTAATGAATGACGAAGGTAAAATACTTCTCAGCTCTCAAGAAACGTCTACTTTAACCGACTTGAAAGAACTTCGATTGGTTTACGATTATCCGCCCGACATTCGCGAAAGTAAAGAAACGGCATTGGCTGAAATTGCAAAAAAAATGTCTTCCGGCAAAAAGTCAATAGATGAAGTAGAAATTAATGGAAATAGTTATTATATAGCGTATGCACCGATTGAAGAACTTCGTTGGAGTTTAGGAGTTGTATTGCCTGCAAATGAAGTGACTGAAACCATTGAAAAAAATCGAACAATCATTCAAAATTTAACCGAAGAAAAAGTAAAGACACTCGACCACAGATTTATAGAAGTTATGGTTTTGATGATTTTGATAGCGTTGGCACTTTGGGCGGCAGTAACAACATTAATCGGCAGAAAGTTAGCGACAAAATTTGTAAAGCCGATTAAAGAATTGTCAGACGGTGTACGCGATATTTCAATGGGTAATTTTGATAAAAAGCTTGAAGTTATCAAAACAGGTGACGAGATTGAAAGCTTGTCGATAACTTTTAACGCGATGACGGATGAACTTCAAAGTTACATAAAAAATTTGCAAGTCGTCACAGCCGAGAAGGAAAGAATTGCGGCGGAATTGGATGTTGCAAAAAATATTCAGCAAAGTATGTTGCCGAATGAATTTCCTCCCTTCCCCGATAAAACGGAATTTGAAATTTATGCGACGATGGAGGCGGCTAAGACAGTCGGCGGAGATTTTTACGATTTTTATTTGGCGGACGAAAATCATTTAGTCGTAACAATCGCGGACGTTTCGGGCAAAGGTATTCCGGCGGCGTTATTTATGATGACGAGTAAAACTGTTTTGAAAAATTTTGTACTTATGGCGAATACTGCGGACGATTTAGCGGCGGCGATGACTTTAGCCAACGCGCAACTTTGTCAGAATAACGAAGAAATGATGTTTGTCACGGTATTTTTGGCAATGCTTGACTTGAAGACTGGAAAATTAATTTATGTAAATGGCGGGCATAATCCACCTTTGATTTTGCACGAAGGGAAATATGAATATCTGCCGAAAAATGAAAAAAGAGTTCCGCCGCTTGGAGTACGTGCAAAGACGCATTATGAACAACAAACTTTGCAGATGACTAAAGGCGATATTTTGTATATGTATACCGACGGCGTGACGGAGGCTGAAAATGTTGAAAAGGAATTGTATTCAAATGAGCGGCTTGAAGAATTTTTAAACAGCACAGATAAAAATTTGCCGTTGGATAAACTTTTGGCGCAGGTTAGGCAGTCGATAAAAAATCACGCAGGCGAAGCGCAACAGTCCGATGATATTACGATGTTAGCGTTGAGATTTAATTAGGGCGTGTTTGTAAAATCCAATTTGGTAATTTTTTATTTAATTGAACTTACTTTTTCTTTTGGCGCAAAAGAAAAAGTAACAAAAAGAAAACATGCCCGCTGAAATCGCATCCGGCGATTTACGCGGGCGGG
>FLNU01000016.1_pt1 | contig 41346 bp, 39 predicted proteins | sample 1140361 | NCBI WGS metagenome assembly FLNU01 (sample SAMEA3878206, study PRJEB12797) | bioreactor metagenome | biome: Moose rumen | place: Sweden | collected 2011-10 | reverse complement strand
GGTGGCACCCTTGTTCTGGTTTCTGATCGGTGGTGTGCCTGGGATGATGGCCTATAAGATGGTGAACACACTGGACTCCATGATCGGCTACCGCACAGAGCGTTACCGTGAGTTCGGTTGTGTAGCGGCAAGAATAGACGATGTGGCCAACTGGTTGCCAGCCCGTCTGACGGCTATTTTGATGGTGATTGTATCTGGCAGTTGGAAGGTTTTTGCTTTCATCAGGAAATATGGCAGATGTCATGCCAGTCCTAACAGTGGTTATCCGGAGTCGGCTTTGGCAGGTATCCTGAACTGCCGGTTCGGCGGGCCACACTACTACTTCGGAGAGTTCTTCCCGAAGCCTTATATCGGTGAGAACGACCGACCGCTCACGTCGGTGGATATGCGGCGGGCTGTAAGGGTGAATCAGGGAGTGGAAGTTCTGATGGTGATGCTGACAACTGTCTTGAGACTGGTGATATAACCCCAAGCGGATAAACATTCCCAGGAGGAGCGAATGACTTTTTGTGTGATTACGATTAGTTGTCCACCAACTAGTGTAACACTAAGTAGTGTATAAGCTTTTGACATGTTTATATTATTAATTTTCTGCGATTTAGTTAATATTTCTTAATTTACACCACTTTGTGTTACACTAGTTTGTGTACATTATTTTCTTTCCTTATTTTTGTGATGTAAAAGATGAATCATTATGAAAAAGAACGTAAGTAACCCATTTATTTATGGAAAGACCGTAGAAGGAGAAAACTTCACCGACCGTGAGTTTGAGACATCCCGTTTGAAGCTGAATTTTGAAAATGGGATGAACTCAATATTGATATCTCCACGCCGGATGGGGAAGACATCGCTGGTTAAGAAGGTGATCAGTCAGATAGAGAATCCTGGTATCAAAGTTGTGTTCTTGGATATCTATAAATGCCGGACTGCTATGGATTTCTATGAGAAATTTGCATCTGAAGTCATTAAGGCTACTTCCACACGAGTTGAAAAGATGCTGGAAGTGGCAAAGAATCTGTTGGTGGGTATCACTCCACAAATCAGATACAGTCCTGAGCCAAACACGGATTTCTCATTGTCTTTGGGACTTAGTCCACAGACTGTGAATCCTGACGAAGTTTTGAATCTCCCGGAGGTGATTGCACAAAAGCAAGGTGTGAGAATTGTAGTGTGCATCGATGAGTTTCAACAGATAGGTGAGATGCCAGATTCTCTCACCCTTCAAAAGACCATACGCAGTGTGTGGCAACACCACCAGCACACATCTTATTGTCTTTTCGGCAGCAAGAAACATCTGATGTCCTCCTTATTTTATAAACGGTCGATGCCATTCTATCAGTTTGGCGATATGTTCTTCCTCAAACGGATTCCAACGGATATCTGGATTCCTTTTATCATGAACCGTTTTTCGCAGGTAGGCAAGATAATTTCTGCAGTCTATGCGGCAAAAATTTGTGAGAAAGTGGAGAACTACTCCTCCTATGTTCAACAGCTGGCATGGAATATTCTGACTATGACAGGCGAGGAGGTGACAGAAGAATCCTTTAACCGTGGAGTAGACGCCACCTTGGAACAGGTGACGCCTCTGTTTGTGGAGCAGTCGTTGCGCCTTACTACATATCAACTCAACCTGCTTCGTGCTATATGTGATGGTGTACACGATAATTTCGGAAGTTCGGAGATTCGTGAACGTTACAACCTCGGTAGCCGCTCCAATATTGACAAGCTGAAGAATGCCCTGGAAGAACGTGAACTCATCGAAATAAATGAAGACGGTTGTTTTATCACTGATCCTCTTTTCATAATTTGGTTTAAACGTGAGATGATATAAGCATATGAAGAAACTATTGTCGTTGCCGCCGCATCTGGTGGATTGTTTCCATGATATCACGGGGTTGTCGCATGAGGAGTTTTTTGTGTCGTCCGACCCAGCGGGTCACCGCCTGGGAAGCGGAGGCGGAACGTCGTGGCTGCTCTCTGAATGTTTCCGCTGTCAGCAGGTTGAACAGGATTTTGGACGTTGGCTGTCGGACGAGCCTCGCATCCTCATCCATGCTGGCGGACAGAGCCGTCGCCTGCCTGCCTACGCCCCGTCGGGAAAAGTGCTCACGCCAGTGCCGGTTTACCGGTGGGAGCGAGGTCAGCGGCTGAGCCAGACCCTGCTCGACGTGCAGCTGCCGCTCTACGAACAGATTATGGCGAAAGCACCAGAGCGTCTGCATACCATGGTGGTGAGCGGTGATGTCTATATCCGTGCCACCCAACCTTTTGGACCTGTGCCCGACACCGATGTGGTATGCTATGGGCTCTGGCTCGACAGCAGCATCGCCAAAGACCATGGTGTGTATGTGATGAGCCGTCAGACTCCGGGCGTGCTGAAACAGATGCTCCAGAAGCCATCGGTGGAGACGCTCAACGAGTTGCAGGCCGACCACCTCTACCTCACCGATATAGGAGTGTGGCTGCTGAGCGACCGTGCCGTGGAGTTGCTGATGAAGCGGTCAACAGATTCCTCAGGAGAATTCTGTGATTACGACCTCTATGGAGAGTTTGGCTGTGCGCTGGGTACCGACGCAACGACCCCGGATCAGGAGTTGAACGCACTGACGGTGGCTGTGGTGCCGTTGGCAGGTGGTGAGTTCTACCATTTCGGCACAAGCCGTGAGATGATTTCCTCCACACTGGCAGTACAGAACCTGGTGAACGACCAGCGTCAGATCATGCATAATGACCGCAAGCCACATCCTTCAATCTTCGTGCAGAACTCCCTGACCGATTACCCGTTCAACCCTTCTAATCAGAATATATGGATTGAAAACAGTTGCGTACCGAAGTCTTGGAAACTGACCCGCGACCATGTCATCACGGGGGTGCCGGAGAACAACTGGCAGCTGGAACTGGCTCCGGGCGAGTGTGTCGATATTGTGCCGGTGGACGATGGCGCTTATGTGGTACGCCGCTATCATATCGATGATAAGTTTGGAGGGGAGAAGCAGCGGGAACAGTGTTTTCCGGTGGTCAGCGAAGCAGAACTCAGAGGTTTCAACTGGGAGAAAGACTACCGGTCAGACCACTGCTTGATGAGTGCTGAGGAAATCACCGACCAAGCTAACCTGCACCGTCTGTTCGACCAGCGTCGTCAGTTCCGCAGAGCCAACTGGCAGGCGATGGCACGCAACTGGCAACACAGCGTGTTCTATCAGCTCGACCTCGATGATGCAGCTCGTCAGTTTGCGGCTCAGCAGATTCCGCTTCCTCCGCAGCTACCGGAATCAGCACCGCTGATGACGCTTATCCACGATGCGATGTTCAGGGGCGACGACGACCGTGCCTTCGAACTGCTGCGGCAGGGACTGACGGAGCCGGTGAGGAGGGAGCGACAGCTTCCGCGACTCTCTGTCCATCCCGATCAGATTGTGTGGGGGCGCTCACCGGTGAGGATCGACATCGCCGGAGGGTGGACCGACACGCCGCCTTACTGCCTGATGGAAGGAGGCAAGGTGGTGAACCTGGCTCTCGAACTCAACGGTCAGCAGCCGTTGCAGGCGTTCATACGTCCGTGTGAGGGAAAACAGATTGTGCTTCGGAGTATCGACCTGGGAGCGAGCGAGACGGTCACCACCTACAGTCAGCTGGCCGACTTCAACCGTGTGGGCAGCCCGTTTTCCATCCCGAAGGCAGCTTTGGTGCTGGCGGGTTTTCATCCCGACTGTTGCGCAGAGCCGTTTGGCTCGCTGGAGGCTCAGCTGGATGCCTTCGGCTGCGGGTTCGAAATCACGCTCCTCTCTGCCATCCCGAAAGGGAGCGGCCTGGGCACAAGCTCTATCCTCGCTGCTACGGTGCTGGGAGCCCTCAGCGACTTCTGCTCCCTCTCCTGGGATAAGAACGAGCTGTGCCGCCGCACGCTGATGCTGGAGCAGCTGCTCACCACCGGAGGCGGATGGCAAGACCAGTATGGCGGTGTGCTGGGTGGCGTGAAGCTGATAGAGACCTCCGGCGGATTCGACCAGAAGCCGGTAGTGCGATGGATGCCCGACGACCTCTTCTTGCAGCCTGACCGACGTGCCTGTCATCTGCTTTATTATACTGGTATCACGCGTACGGCAAAGGCCATCCTGGCTGAGATTGTGCGGCGTATGTTCCTCAACGAACATCGTCAGCTTAGTCTGCTGAGGAGGATGAAGGAACATGCAGTCCTCATGTATGATGCCATCCAGTGTCAGGATTTCCAGAGGATGGGAAACCTGCTGCGTGAGAACTGGCAGTTCAACCAGGCGCTCGACAGAGGCACGAACCCGGAAGAGGTGCGACGGCTGACCAACCTGATTGATGACCTCTGCCTAGGCTACAAACTCCCGGGAGCGGGAGGGGGAGGATATCTCTATATGGTGGCGAAGGATCCTGAGGCGGCTGCCCGTGTGCGTCAGATCCTTCAGGCCAACCCACTCAATCCTCGTGCCCGTTTCGTAGATATGACCCTCTCCAAAACCGGTCTGCAGGTCAGCCGTAGCTAGTTTTCGGTTGACAGTTTACAGTTTACAGTTTACGGTTTACAGTTGATTGTTGTCGCTGGTTGCTGTCTGGAAAATGATGATATAAAGCAAAACCCCGTCAATCGCATGGATTGACGGGGTTTTGTGTGTCTGGCTGGCTAAAGGGCAACGGGTGTGTTTCTACTGACTCAGCTATGGAGCAAAGAAAGGGCTTCCCGTAGTTCAACTTTTAAAGATATTGTTGTTTTCGGATAATTTTTGCAGTGCCTGGATGGTTTTTTTCTTGATTTTGTAGTTGAGGAAGAAGTCGGCGGAGCGCAACGTGTGGGTGTCGGTTCCACAGAAGTCATACAGACCGTGTTTGAGGAGCATTTTGGCGTTTTTTTTCGCTGAGTCGCCATACATTCCGGTGAGCGACGGCATGTTGAGCTGGAAGAGCACGTTCTTCTCTTTCCAGTGGATGAAGTCGTCCATCGTCATGTATCTGTAGCGTTCGGGGTGGGCGAGCACGGGCTTGAATCCTTTCGCCCTGACCTTATAGAGGATTTCTTCCATCCTCATAGGGGGACTGACATACGAGGTCTCTACAAGCAGAAACTCACCGGTTCTTCCCAACGGCAGTAACTGGTTGTCTTCCATGCGTTTGTCGAAGAGCTTGTCCATCATGTTTTCCGAAGCAAGGGCGAGTCTGATGTTGCCTTCATATTCTTTTTTAAGTTTGTCGAACCTCTCTCTCAGCTTGTCGGTTTGGTTAGGCATGTCCTCCATGATATGGGGTGTGAGCCACACTTGGCTGACACCTGCCTCTTCCCACAGTTGCAGGATGGCAAGCGTCTCCTTTGTTTTCTTCACGCCATCATCCACACCCGGCAGCAGATGGCAGTGACACTCGCAGAAATCCTGTAGGATTCCGGAGTCCTTCACTTTCATTTTGTGTTTGAAAAATAGCATTGTTATTAGTCCTTTTTCTCTCTCACAGATTTCAGAGATGTCAGAGATTAAACAATAAAAATGTTATAAGTGCAATTTTAATTTATTCGACGATAAATGGAATCAGGAATATAGTCTGTGTTAAAATTAACTAACAAACCTATGTGTTTGCCCGTAAGTTTAAGATAAGTATTTAATTGAAGGAAAAAGACCTCTTTCATTTCAGCTACAGACTTTAATTCGACAATAATAGTGTCCTCGACCAACAAATCAATAATTAAATCGTAATATAGATATATATATCATCATATATAATTGGAACGGGAACCTGACTTTGAACTTTTAACTTGCGTTTTTCTAATTCATGGATTATGGCTTTCTCATATATTTTCTCCAACAAATCAGGTCCTAGTTTGTTGTAAACGTCAAAGATAGCTCCTCTTATTTGATAGGTTATTTCATTTTCACTCATTATTATAATATCATATGAATTTTCACAGATTTTTCTTGATAAAAAAAGCATAAAATCTGTGTCATCTGTGTCATCTGTGAGTTATATATCTAACACTTGGTATTTTGAGTTATTAGAACGGAATTCTGGCACGATTTCTTTCATTTTTCTGACGATGGCCATATCGTCGTAGTCGTGGCCGATCTGGATGAGCTCATCGATTTCCCTGCTCACCTCTTTGAAGTCGTACTGCCTTACGCTGGCAATACGTATCTTCTCATTGAAGGTTGGTTTGGTGTTCTCCTGGTCGTTGAGCACCTCCTCATAGAGTTTCTCACCGGCTCTGAGTCCGGTGTATTTGATTTCCACGTTCTTCGCACCGCTGAGCTGTATCATTCGTTTTGCCAGATCGGCTATGCGTACGGGCTGTCCCATATCGAACACGAAAATCTCTCCTCCGTGGCCTTTCGTCCCTGCCTCAAGCACGAGCTTACATGCCTCGGGTATAAGCATGAAGAAGCGGATGATGTTAGGGTCGGTCACGGTGACCGGTCCGCCATTTCTGATTTGCTCCTTGAAGAGTGGTATGACAGACCCGTTGCTACCAAGCACGTTGCCGAATCGGGTGGTGATGAACTCGGTTTTACTTTGAACTTTTAGATTTGAACTTTGAACTTTAGGAGTTGTCAAAGCGTTGTTGAGGCTCTGCACATAGATTTCGCAGATGCGCTTGGAGCATCCCATCACGTTGGTTGGGTTGACGGCCTTGTCGGTGGAAATCATCACGAACTTCTTTACGCCGTATTTCACGCTGAGGTCAGCGATGACCTTGGTGCCGTAAACATTATTGTGAACAGCCTCTCCAGGGTTGTCTTCCATCATCGGCACATGCTTGTAGGCGGCTGCGTGGAACACGTAATCCGGCTTTTCTTCGGCGAAGATCCTTTCCATGCGTATTGGGTTGCAGATGCTGGTGACGATGGTCTCGGTATGCAAATCGGGCCATTCGCGCCGCATCATCAGCCGTATGTCGTGCTCCGGAGTCTCGGCCTGGTCGATGAGGATCAACTTCGCCGGGCTGTACGACGCCACTTGTCTGACGATTTCTGAGCCGATACTGCCGGCGGCTCCTGTGATGAGGATGCGTTTGCCGGCCAGTTCTTGTGCTACGGACTCCAGATCCATGGTGATCTCATCGCGTGGCAGGAGGTCTTCCACCTCCACCTCTTTAAGTTGTACCTCTTCAGAGTTAGAAAGGTCTTCGAGTGAGTCATGCTCGTTCTGTTCCACCATGTAGATTTTCACACCCAGTGCGATGAGCATATCTTGCAGCTGCTGGTCGTTACGGAACTCAGTCTTTCTCGTTGGTGACACAAGCACCGCCTCCACCTGGTTTCTCTCCACGGCTTTGATCACATCGGGTATGCCGTTATATACCTTACACCCCATCAGGATGAAGTTCGATTCCTTCGGCTCTGGTGAGATAAATCCTTTCAGGTTGTATTTCAGCGGTCGTTGGCTTCGGATTGTCTTGGCGAGGGCTACACCGCCGTCCTGTATTCCATAGATAAATGTGTTGACAGCGAGATCCTTGTTGCTCACCAGGTCGTAGATAATCTTGGCAATCATTCTCACCCCCCATTGAATCGCAGTGGCGATGATGCAGGTGAGCACGAGATGGCGACCCGACAGATGCTCGAATGTGGCTTCCGGGGTCATGAAGATGAGGTAATGCACGGCCAGACTCACCACCAATGCCCAGATGTTAGCGAATGCCACCCGCCTGAGGTCCACGAAGCTGGAGTATCGGATGATTCCAAGATAGGTACGATATATCTTATAGAACACCGCACAAATAGCTAAGTAGATAGCCATCACGTTGGTGATGACATAGAAATGGTGCTGGGTATGTGCACCACGGTACATCATCCAATAGACGAAGAACGCCGTGAAATAGACGATGAGTATGTCAAGCAGGAAGATGCACCAGTAGGGCAGTGCCTTCTTCTTGAAATACCAGGTAAAAATTCGATTAAATAGTTTCATGGTCTATTTCCTCCAAACCATTTTGTTAACAATGCCAGTGTAGCTTTGTATGATTTTCACCACTTTCGTGGATACGTTTTCTTCAATGTAGTCAGGCACAGGGATGCCGTAGTCACCGTTTTGGTTCATCTCGATGGCTGTTTCCACAGTCTGCAGTAGAGATGTTGAGTCGATGCCGGCGATGAGAAAACAAGCCTTGTCGAGCGCTTCGGGCCGTTCGGTGGATGTGCGTATGCAGACGGCAGGGAACGGATGTCCCACAGATGTGAAGAACGAAGCTTCTTCCGGTAGCGTGCCACTGTCGGAGACAACAGCCATAGCGTTGAATTGCAGACAGTTGTAGTCGTGAAATCCGAGAGGCTCGTGCTGGATTACCCGCTTGTCGAGCTGGAATCCGCTGGCTTCAAGGCGCTTGCGTGAACGTGGATGGCAACTGTAGAGAATCGGCACGTCGTATTTCTCTGCCATCTGGTTGATGGCATTGAAAAGCGAGAGGAAATTCTTTTCCGTGTCGATATTCTCCTCGCGGTGGGCAGAGAGCAGGATATACTTCCCTTTTTCCAAACCAAGTTGCTGGTGGATGTCGCTGTTCTCGATTTCCTGCAGGTTTTGGTGGAGCACCTCCGCCATAGGGCTTCCGGTGACGTAGGTCCGTTCTTTCGGCAGTCCGCAGTCGGCGAGGTAGCGTCGTGCATGCTCGGAATAAGCCATATTCACGTCGGAGATGATATCGACGATGCGTCGGTTGGTCTCTTCCGGCAGACATTCGTCTTTGCAGCGGTTACCCGCTTCCATGTGGAAGATAGGGATATGCAGCCGTTTTGCGCCGATGACGGACAGGCAGGAGTTGGTGTCGCCTAGCACGAGCACGGCATCGGGTTTTGTCTCCACCATCACCTTGTACGACTTGTCGATGATGTTTCCCATAGTGGCTCCCAGGTCGTCGCCTACGGCATCGAGATAGATGTCGGGGTCGTCGAGTTTGAGGTCGCGGAAGAAAACGCCGTTGAGGTTATAGTCGTAGTTCTGTCCGGTATGTACGAGCAGGGTGTCGAAATATTTCCTGCATTTATTGATTACGGCGGCCAGGCGTATAATCTCCGGGCGTGTGCCAACGATGATGAGAAGCTTCAGTTTTCCGTTGTGTTTAAACTTTTCCATATGTAGTTAGGGGTTTAAGGGTTTGAGGGTTTGAGGGGTTTAAGGGGTTTAAGCAAATTATGAATCCTTATATTTTATGCCAGTTATATCACTGGTTTTAATTTCTTTAATAAAGTTCATAATACATACTGAGAGTTTTCCGCATTCATTATATAACTCATTGTATTCCTCTGGTTTAAGGTAACCAACGTCATTTGCTCGAATCAGTTGCGAGCGAACCTCTCCGCAAGATCCTTTTGCAATATATAAGAAATTTAAAAACTCTTTATTGCCACCCTTTTCGAATCCTTCTGCAATATTATCCATGATAGAACCGCTTGCAGAACGTATCTGTTGAACAAAACGGTAGTCTAATTTAAACTCATCTTTTTTAGTAATGGGATATATCTTTTTTGAAAGTTCTCGTGCTTTCTGAAAGATTGCCAGTTCCTCAAAATTTCTGACCGTTGCCATCTTTAAACTCTTTAAACTCTTTAAACCTTTTCAAAGTACGTATCAGGATGGTTATTGTCAAATAGTTCGTTACAGTACATGACTGTGACTAAATCTTCTGTATCGGAGAGGTTGATGATGTTGTGGGTATAGCCAGGTAGCATGTGGACGGCTTGGATGTTGTCGCCGCTGACTTCGAATTCAAGGACTTCGTCAGAGTTTATCTTTCTCATCTGGATGAGTCCGTGTCCTTTCACCACGATAAACTGCTCCCACTTGGTGTTGTGCCAGTGTTGCCCTTTGGTGATGCCCGGCTTGGAGATGTTGATGCTCACCTGTCCGCAGGATTCCGACTTAATCAGCTCGGTGAATGACCCTCGCTGGTCGATATTCATCTTGAGCGGAAATGCCACCTTTTCTTTTGGCAGGTAGCTGAGGTATGTGGCATAGAGTTTCTTCTCGAATGAACCATTCGTTTGTGTTGGGATGACAAGTGTCTGTGGCTGGCTGTCGAACAGATGTATGAGATTAACAATCTGTCCGAGTGTTGCCTTGTGGGTAGTGGGGCAGTAGCAGTATTTGCCGTTTGGGTCGGGAATGACATCGAGTCCGTTGAACTCACAGTGGTGCTCTTCGCCTTTGAGTGCCGCAATCATCTCATCCGCGAGGTCGTCGATATAGAGCAGTTCCAGCTCCACGTTCTGGTCGTTGACGGTGATAGGCATGTTGTTGGCGATGTTATGACAAAATGTGGCGACGGCAGAGTTATAGTTTGGCCGGCACCATTTCCCGAAGAGGTTAGGAAAGCGATAGACGAGCACTTTCGCCCCAGTCTCTTGTGCATAGTTGAGGAAGAGGTCTTCTCCTGCTTTTTTCGACCGTCCGTATTCGCTGTTGCCAAACCGCCCTGTGAGGCTGGCTTGTTGTGATGAGCTGAGCATCACGGGGCATTTGTTGCCATGTTTGCGGAGCGTGTCAAGCAATACGGATGCGAACCCGAAGTTACCTTCCATAAACTCGCCCTGTTCTTTCGGCCGGTTCACACCAGCTAGGTTGAACACGAAATCAGCTATTTGGCAGTAGCGTTCTAGTTCTTCTGCTGAGTTGTCAATATCATATTCAAAGACGTTGTCAATGTGCAAGTCTCCGTAACAACTTGCTTTACCATCTTTTATGTTATTGAGCTGTGCACATAGGTTCCGTCCTACAAACCCCTTTGCTCCCGTTACAAGTATGTTCATTTTAAAGTTTAAAGTTGAGTCCACTTGAAAAAATCGTATTTAGTCTGACACCCCTACAGGGCTTGAATATAAATATCTGATTACCAAGGGGGAGGGGCACCACCCATGTGGTATTATCGACCTATCAGGACTTTTTCAAGTGGGCTCAAAGTTTAAGGTTTAAAGTTTAAAGATTTTATTTCCTCCTCTTTGTCGTATTTACATTTAGTAGCTTTTATCATCAGCGCTTTTATAGGATCTATAAAGACCGGCAAGTAAGCGAGCTGTATCCTTTATCAGAATTTCCATATTGTTTAGTTTTTCTTTTGAAATATATCCAAGTTTTTCAGAAATATCTAATTGAGATGAAATTTCCATTAAAGAACCAAATGACATTTCAATAAAACGAGCCTTATCATTGTTGGAAAATCTGTTAACACCTTCAGCAATATTAGAAGTGACTGAAAAAGAAGCTCTTCTTAACTGATCACATAGTGCGTACCGTTCTACGGAATGGTATTCCTCAATTAATTTGTAGATTTCCCGGACAAGATCTTGTGCTTTTTGATAGGCTATTAATTTTTTATATCCGAAAATCTCTATCTTCTTTCTGTCTTCTTTCTGTCTTCTTCCATACAGTCTTTCAACATTAAACTTTCAATATACTCGAGCGAAGCAATCTTTTCTTTTGTCTCTTCGAGATTCAGCCGGCGGGTGTTGTCGCTGTTGAACTCTTCGATGGTGACGCGCTTGATGTCGCCTTCAATAAAGTATTTGTCGTAGTTGAGGTCGCGGTTGTCGGCCGGTACACGGTAGAAGTTGCCCAAATCCTCCGCCTTGGCGCATTCCTCTTTGGTGAGCAGCGTCTCGTACATCTTCTCACCGTGGCGGATTCCGATGACCTTGATATCCTCTTTCTTGCCTCCGAAGAGTTCGCAGACTGCCTCTGCCTGTGTCTGGATGGTGCAGGCCGGCGCTTTCTGCACGAGGATATCGCCGTTCTGTCCGTGTTCGAAAGCAAAGATGACGAGTTCTACCGCTTCGTCGAGCGACATGATGAATCGTGTCATCTTCGGCTCTGTGAGTGTGATGGGGTGTCCATTCCGGATCTGTTCAATCCAGAGTGGGATAACGCTGCCACGTGAGCACATCACATTGCCGTATCGGGTGCAGCATATCTTGGTGTCGCCGGAATAGCGGCTTTTTGCCACTGCAATCTTTTCCTCAATGGCTTTGGTGATACCCATGGCGTTGATAGGGTAGGCCGCCTTGTCGGTAGAGAGGCAGATCACGCATTTCACACCTGCCTCTATGGCTGCATCGAGCACGTTGTCCGTGCCAATCACGTTGGTTTTGACAGCCTCCATCGGGAAGAACTCGCAGGATGGCACCTGTTTGAGCGCAGCAGCGTGGAACACATAGTCCACGTTCTGCATCGCATATCTCAGCGTGGATCTGTTGCGCACGTCGCCAATATAGAATTTGATTTTATGAGCCACCTCCGGCATTTTTGCCTGATATTCGTGGCGCATGTCGTCTTGTTTTTTCTCGTCGCGTGAGAAGATACGGATCTCACCAATGTCGGTGTTGAGGAATCGGTTCAGCACTGCGTTGCCGAAACTTCCGGTACCTCCTGTGATTAAAAGTGTTTTGTCTTTAAATGTTGTCATATGTGTTGATTATTGATATTTCCAGTAAGAAGTCTGTTGGTTTATTTTACATCTAAAATATCGGAAAAAAACTAAAAAAATCGAATCTTTTATACTTTTCGAATTGTTAATATCTTACAATTCTTTCAGGCATAATCTTCTTGTCATTAAAATTAACCAAAAAACCGAGTTGGAACCCTGTAATAGAAAGGTAGTTAATAACTTGTGCTTTGTGTACGGGTAATATTTTTTCAACAGCTTTTAACTCAACAGTAATCTTTTCAAAACAAACAAAATCAGCTATATAGGTTTGTTCTAATTTTTGTCCTTTGTAAACAATATCAAAGGATTTTTCCCTTTTAAATGGAATTCCTTGTAGTGTGAATTCTTTTTCCAAAGCTTCTTGATAAGCTTTTTCTAAAAGTCCAGGTCCCAATACCTTATGGACTTAAAAAATTGCGCCACATATTTTATATGATTCTTCAGGAAATAGTAGTGCCATTGTATTATTTTTTTACATCGTAAAAATACGAAACGGATTAAAGAAAATTTTTGGTTTATTTCGTTCTTTTCGATGTTCTAATCAAAATTTTTTGAAGTTGAGCCGGTAGTCGGTGTTGCTGAGTGTCATGTGGCGGTTGTTGAGTTTGTCGATGCTGAAGGTCTCGGGTTGCTGGTGGATGCCATAGATGGCGAGCCGTTCGATATTGTCGATACCCGGATGGATGGAGTCGGTCTGGTAGAGGTAACCGTCGTAGAGGGTGAGTGTCTCGTCGGTCTTCTCGAATCGGAAGGCATAGCCGGCCATGGTGATGAGTTTGTGCTGCACGGCCCAGAACACCTGGTTCTCCATGAGGTCGTGTGTTCCGCCGGTAGCAAGCGTGTCGATGGCGATGAGTTTCCAGTAGCCGTCAAGGTCACCGTTCCCGGAAGTCTCAGTCTCGTTACATGACACAAATAAAAGAATAATAAATAAAAAAGATAGTTGTTTCATATGCCTTGAAATGTTTCCACGTATCTCACGTATTTTCACGAATCTTATTTATTGTATAACCTTATAGCCATTGGAGAAATCATTTATATTAAAATTAACCAATAAGCCAATTTTTTTATCTAATAATTTCATATATGTTCTGACTTGTTTAAAATGAACTGGCATTAAGTTCTCAACAGATTTGAGTTCGATAATAAGAGTGTCCTCAAGAAGTATATCTAATCGCAAATCTGAACCTATGTGTACGCCCTTATAGATAATATTCACAGGGATTTGTGATTTAAAGTTTAATCCTCGTATTTTAAACTCTTGCAATAAAGCTTGTTCATATACATTTTCCAAAAGTCCTGGTCCTAAAGTATTATAAACATCAAAACATGCACCGATTGCCTCATATATTATTTTCTTCGTTTCCATAAATTATTTATTTTTTAGGATTCGAGTGATTCGTGGAGTAAAGAAGTCGTCTAAAAGTAAGGTTGAAGCCGCAGTTGTTGCCGATGATGGAGCCGGAGTCGATGCCGATGCCGAGGGTGGCGGAGTAGCCGCGGAGTTTCGGTGTGAATGGGGTATAGGTGCTTTCGATAAGGAAGTTGCGCTGCCGCTTCTCGTCGGTGAACGGTTTGGCGTAGGTGCCCCATCCCTGGAGGAAAGTGGCGAGGACGCGGTAGGAGAGGGTGCGGGTGGGCTGTCCCTCGACGCCGAAATGGTAGGCGATGAATCGGTTGTTCTTGAATTCTATGATGCCGTCGTCGTTGTAGAGCGGTGAGTAGTAGAGCGGGTTGCCGATGGCCTGTCCCCAGTGTTGCCATCCGGAGAAAATAGTGTGGTTGTAGAAGTTATAGATGCCGCTGAGTTTGTCGGAGTTCACGCGGTCGTTTGGGTGGTGCACCGGTCCGTTCTGGTATTTGGTGTAGAGGTATTCGGCGGTGATGCCCCGAAGCCATGTACCCCGTTTGATGTTGAGTTCCCATCCAAGGAGGAAGTCCTTGAAATCATAGCGGAAATGCTTGTCGCTCACTTTCGTCCTCCATTGGTCGCCTTCTCCGTAGCCGTTGAACTGTGTGCCTTTGAATCCTGCCTTGTCTTCGAAGAACTTATCGAGATAGACGGCGGTGCTCCAGCCTTTAGCGTTGTAGTTGAGGCGCGCCAGCCAGCTGCCGAGCACATCACCCTCCATATTGCTTTTTGATCCCAAGTCACCTCCGGAAACCTTGAAGGCGTTGTAGATGGATTTCCATCCGTTCCAGTTATGGTAAGTTGTAGTTGGAGTATGGGTTGTACCTCCGAGGATGGTGGCCATCTCCAGTCCCAGTTCGAAGGATAGCGGGAATTTCCGCTCATTGCCCAGTCGGAAATAGAAGGCTTTGGCATGGTATTGCTGATGGTCGGTATATCGGCTCTGTTTGTGTGTGAAGTCGTGTTGCCAGTTGGTGTCGGTGAACCATCCCCATGCCATCTGTCCTTTGAAGGCGAGCCACTTGCCAGTGAGCGGTATGTTCCAGTATTCCGGCAGCTCGAGCCTGATTTGCGGGATAGGTCTTGCGTTGATACCGAAGGTCTGCGAGCCCGAGCTGAGCCTGTTGTTCTTGAATTCCATCGGTCGTTCCTTAGCTCCGATGGTGAGTCGTGCTTTCTTATAGTCAATATCAGCGTATGCCTGGTGGATGATGAACGCGGATGTGTGGTTGGCTGCGACGGCGAGGTCGAGCCCGTAGCCATAGCGCCAGTTGTGGAGCGAGTCTGCCTGTGTGGAGCGGAAGAGTCCTGCCCGCAGGTGGCCGGAGTTGGTCTCGGTGGATGGGAGTCCGTAGCGGTTGGCTTGCAGCCATAGTGGTGCGTGGTCGCCGCTTCCGAAAGTACCGCTCATCTCGATGTTGACATTGACATCACTGGTCAGGCGATGCCGCGTGGAGTCATTTTCCTGAGCGTTTAAAACAACAGGAATGAATAAGAATAAAAAGATTAAAAACATAGGAGCCTCTCCCCCCTGTCCCCCTCCCCCAAAGGAAGGGGGCGATAACAAAGTGGGGTAATTATAAGTTGTTACTAGTTCTATTGCAATTCGGTGATCAGATGCAAAAAGCTGTCTTTAAAGCTGATTGCAAGCTTGTTTGATTGTTTTTATTACAACGTCTAGGTTATGAAAGATTTCTTCATTAGTGAAACGAAGTTCTTGATAACCTAATTTGTTTAGTGTTTCTGTTCTGTATTTATCATATTCGATTTGTTCTGGAGTATTATGATATTTACCGTCCAGTTCGATAGTAAGCATTTTCTTTATACAAATAAAATCAACGATGTAGTCTTGGATTATATGTTGTCTTCTGAAGTGATATCCGAGATTTCCACCCTTTAAAACATTCCATAAAATTGTTTCGGCCTCAGTAGGGAATTTACGCATTTTTACAGCATTTTCTTTCATTAGTGTATACCAGGCAGGATCAGCTGTATAGTGAAAGAAATCAGTCATAGTTGCAACTTTTGGATATAGTAGTACAGTTGTTGAAGCAACCTAGCTGGCACCCTCCTCCTTTGGGGGGGGTGGGCGGGGGGAGAGGGGCTTCTTATCTGTTTCTTAAATGTTCGATGCGTTCGTCGAAGTCGGGGTGGGAGGAGAAAGCCTGGAGCCATTTGGCATATTTGGAGGAGCCTTTCTCGGAGAGCTGTTTGAGCTTCTGCAGCGCGCTGATCATCGCTTCGGGGTTCTTGCCACACTGTTCGAGGAAGTCATACCCGTATTCGTCGGCCTGTGTCTCGTGATAGCGGGAGTGCTTGGCGGAGAGAGCGACAGAGGTGATGGTGCCGATGGCGGAGTCGGAGAGGGTGGCCCAGGTGTCGCTCATGGCACCCATGGCATCAGAAGCGGCACTGCGGAGTAGGGCACTGCGCCATGCTTTCTTGGAGTGGCGTAGTGCCACATGCCCTATCTCATGGCCGATGACTCCGAGGAGTTCGTCGTCGGAGAGAGCGTCCATCAGAGCGGAATAGACTCTCACGCTGCCGTCTGGGCAGGCGAAGGCGTTGATCTCCTTTGTCTGGTACACTTTGAAGTTGAGTGATATACCTTCAGCTTCTTCCATGCCTTTGGTGATGCGTCGTAGCCGTTTGGTGTAGCTGGAGTTGGATGCACAGGCCTTATTTGCCTTATCGAGGGCTTCCACAGACTCTTTGACAGCTTCGGCAATCTCCTCGTCGGTGATGGTCACGGCTTTTCCGGCTTTGTAGAGTCCTTCCGCCATGCGGAGCCATCCCGACTGAGCTGAGGCAGTAAGAGGGGAGAGGGCGCAGCAGAGAACCAGAGCAAGAACAGGTCGCCTGACGGCGAGAAATATGTTCAAAAATTTATAAAATATCAAGGATTAGAGAATTATATTTTCTTTAAATTTTATCAAGAACATCAGGAATTTCAAGAATTATGGAATTTTTCTATGTGTTGGGTTCGCTGGTGCTCAGGTTTTATCTAACATGAATGCCCCATGAATTTCACATTAATTATATGGAATACTTCAAAAAATGTTATTTGCATAAAAAACGGTTCGATGGGCTGCTACGACGTCTACTCCTTACTCTATACACTTTACTCTGCACAAAGGAGTGTTATGTGAATAGCTGGTCGAGAGTGATTGTTATTGGAACATATTCGGAATATGTGTTTTTTTGCAAGCCGGAAACAGTGATGAAGGTTGGAATAATCCCACCTTTATATGCTGTTTGCTGTATAAATGCATCTGTTCTGCCTCTGAATTTTGAATATTCTTCTTTAGTCAGGATATATGGGGATTCGCTGTATTTAATTTCACAAATATTGATAGTTTTGTCTGCTCTTTCTATAATGAGGTCTATTTGCGCTTTCTGTTTGTTGATGTCAGTATTACTTCTCCAAGAGTAGTAACTTGTTCGTACACCACCAATCCGCAAAGCCTCTTTAATTTGTGTGATGTGAGCTTTACATACACTTTCAAAGGTTAGCCCTCTCCATGTGTTTATTTCTGGAGCGAAACTGCTTTTTGACCAGAAGTTTTCTTCTCTATTGCCATCCTTCATGAATTGTAAGTAGAAACATGAGAAGAAATCTGTCAGTTGAAATATTCCATTGCGTTTTGATATTTTTTTATTTTTGATATGGTAAAAATGTATGATATCACAATCGACAAGGTTGTTCAGCATAAAGGAAAGTCTGCCATTGGCATTTTTTCCGATTGTATGTGCAAGTTCCGTCTTAGAGAGACCTTCTTTTCTTTTAAAAAGTGCTTCAATGATTGAAATATAGGGCTCAGGCTTTAAAAAGAGTGTTTTGTAGAGGCGTGTGAATTCATGACGCATTTCGCCATGGGGGGAAAAAAGTAGGCGGTCGATGTTTTGTGCAAGACTATCTTCGTTGTTTAGTAAGCTGTAATAGTAAGGAATTCCTCCAAAAACCATATAAGCCTGAAGAATTATCAGTCTGTCCCAAAAAAATCCGTTCTCGTTCAGATATGCTTCAACCTCTTTTAAGGAAAACTCTTTGATATGCATTTCATGCGTGATTCTATCGTGTAGGCCTCCATGACTGTCAATGATATTTTGCATCATCCAAGATGTGGAAGAACCACAGACGATAAGCATGAAATTATTTTGGAGTGAAGCCCAGCTGTTCCAGAAAAAACCAAGTGCTTTTACAAAGTCCGAACGGTGGGTGTCGAAGGACGGTAATTCATCAATGAAAACAATGCACTGTTCTCCGTTCTGTTGTTTTGTGGAAAGAAATCGTCTTAGCATCTGAAAGGCTTCATACCAGTCTGTTGGTTTTTTAGAGAGAGGGTTTCCTGCCAATTCCATAGCCTCGCAAAACGCATGGATTTGTGCTTTCCGGTCGGCATCAAGAATGCCAGTCATCGAAAAAGTTAAGTTGTCTGAAAACACTTTATTAACAAGAAATGTTTTTCCAACACGTCTTCTTCCGTAGATTGCAACAAATTCTGCTTTACCGGATGAGGCAATTTTTTTTAATTGATCTATTTCCGCATTTCTGCCAATCAATACATTTTTCATTTTTTTTCTTTTTTTGATATGATGGCAAATTTAATAAAAAATCACCGAATGTGTGTCTAAATCGGCGGTATTTTTATCGATTTAGATGTTTATTAAGCGAATGTGTGTCTAAATCGGCGGTATTTTTATCGATTTAGATGCTTATTAAGCGAAGGTTCGACGACGCTCAGGTGTTGGGAGTTTTCCTACGGAAAAGAAATCCTACAAATCTATTCAAAATCTTAAAAAACACTTGTTCTCTGATGCTCAGAGTTGACGGTTGACATTATTTCGTATCCACGAATCACACGAATCTCACTCTAATTATATTTAATTCACACAAACGACAGAAATAATTTGCATAAAAAACGGTTCGATGGGCTGCGCCCTGATGATGCTGCCATAAGTCTTTCCTTGTGAGCGAACTCCCAGGAAAGGCTTATTCCCGCATCGGCATCATTCATGCTTCATGATGCATCGAACCTTGATTAATTCAACGCTAACGTTAACGCTAACGATAACTTTGTTTCAACCTTGGAGTTTATTCAACCTTAACCTAAATGATGGAAGTTGGAAGAGGTTTATGATGTAAGAAAGAAGATGAAAGAGTTTGCCATGCGGACGGGTATTCCTTCAAACTTTGACCAATCCTATCCTCCTATTCTCTTATTCTCCTATCTTCCTATCCTCTTTCCTCTCATACTCTCATCCTCTTCTACTCTTTACTCTGATTCTCCTTGACCTTAATGCTAACTTTATTTAATAGCATAGTAGCCGCCAGTTTTTTTACTGCCACGGTGTTCTATAAGTTTTTTATCTATTAATATGGAAATATGTCGTTCTATAGATTTGTGTGAAATTCCAGTTGCAGCTACAATCATAGGAACTGAACAATTTGCATGAGCCTTAATGTAATTCCAAACAATTTGCTGAGATTTATTTATTCCCTCATTTATTCCCTCATTTATTCCCTCATTTATTCCCTCATTAGTCTTTTCATTAGTTTTTTCTGTGATATTATTACCCTCAGGATGTTCTCTGAGGGTGGCATATACCATAAATTCATTTTGCCGGTACTCTGGGGCGGGGCATCCAGCTTCTTCCATTTCGCGGAACATTCGGTCTACTCCCTCTCCAAATTCTTTGACGAGCTTGTATGCACGCATATACTTTGCTATTTTTGGATTCCTGGAGAAGTGCATTTCGCGGATATTATATGGTCGAACTAATCCAGGCAACACTCCAGGACTCTCTACTGTCAGGTGGTCGTCGTAGAGTTTTACTTGTATGTCGGTTCCCAAAATACTATAGTCACGATGGCAAATGGCATTCACACATATTTCTGTCCAGCAAAATTCCGGGTACTGGGGGTCTGTACGGAATCTGCCATCAGCACCAAGATATGTATGTTCTTTTATCTGGGTCTTCACAAAAGCTAAAACATCATTTGTGAGTTTAAGTATAGGTCCTGTGAAAATCTCGTCCTTAACGACATTCATTTCGGTTCCCACTTTTGCCTCTGTCCCATCATATCGTATCACTCGCACTTGAGCTCGCTGAAAAAATTTCTGTGGATTCTTTCCAAACAGCAGAATAGATGCTCCTGTCAAGACTTCATATTTTTGGCCCTTATAATCTTCTTTTTCAACTATATATCCGTTTTCTCGGATAAATGCCTCAACACCCTTTTTATACCCAATCAGCTTCACATAGTCCTTTATTAATGCGTCATCCAAATCGTTCATGTTTGAATTATTCACAGGTGCATCTTCATAGTAACGCTCACCTTTGGCATAGACTAATTGCATCCGCTGCTCAAAATTGAGTTTCTTCGACTTGTCACCAATACGGTAATACACATCGTCTGCCTGGTTAGCATGTACTCTGATACTCTGTGGAACCGTCATCAAAATGATATGTTTTTCGTTTCCTTCTGAATCCTTCACTTCCATAAATTCTGTGGAGGTTGTAATCGATGGTACACAATAATCAAATCCTGCTCTTAACAATTCATTTATGTGTTCAGTCTTTCCATCTACTCCAGACAAAGTTCCATCATCTTCAACACCGATTGCGATTCGTCCGCCATCAGCATTTGCAAAAGCAATGATTGTTATGGCAAGTGTCTTTGCGTCTATTCGGGCACTCTTACGGTCAAACACTTGATATTCTGTACTACTTTGAATCTCTTGAAGTGTCATTTGTTGATGATATCGTTATTGTTTAACAAAATGCTTCATGATGGTGTTGTAGGCGTGGGAGACGAGGTAGTTGTGGCAGAGGAAGTCGTAGCCATGCTGACCCATGGCGGTGCGGTCGGAGGAGAGCATCTTATCGACCAAAGCGGTGAAGTCGTCAGGGTTGACGCTCTCGCACCAGTAGCTGTAGCCGTTTTGCTCCGCAATCCGGCCTATATCCGTATTTGGGTCGGTGGCGCAGATCACTGGTATCTTATATTCCAGATAGGAGAGCAGACGGGACGGGTAGTTCGGGATGGTGAAGCGGTGGACGAGGAAGATGAGGTCCACGTCGCAGGACTGCACGAGCAGGTCGTAGTCAGCTGCCGCTCAGAGTTGAAATTTTTTGAAACCACAGATCACACAAATCTTACAAATCTTTTTGGATTTGATTCCAAAAAACTTAAAAAACTGTATTTATGACTTTGACTTATTTCAACCTTAACCTAAATGATGGAAGAGTTTTATGATGTAAGAAGGAAGATGAAAGAGTTTGCCATGCGGACGGGTATTCCTTCAAACCTTGACCAATCCTATTCTCCTATTCTCCTATTCTTCTATCCTCCTATCCTCCTATCCTCTTATACACTTATACTATTAAAAACTCTAAACTTTCTCTATACTCTAAACCCTTAACTTTTTCTACTCTCATAATCTTTCCTCTCATCCTCTCTACTCTTGAGCGAAGCGAATTACTCTCTACTCTCCTATGCTATCGAGGATGGATTTGATGATGAAGGAGACTTGGTCATCGGTGACCATTGGACCGGACGGGAGGCAGAGACCGCGCTTGAAGAGGGATTCGGAGATGCTGTTGACGTAGGCAGGTGCGTTTTTATAGACCGGTTGCTTGTGCATCGGTTTCCAGAGAGGGCGAGACTCAATGCCAGCCTGGTCGAGACAGATGCGGAGCGCTTCCACGTTGTTGTTCGGCTCACAGTCAGTATGTATAGATCCACCACCGTGCACCAGTCCTGCCGCGCCACCGATAGCTCCCTTGATGGACTCAGCGTATGCCAGATGCTCGTTCTTCACTTTGAGGTTTTTGTCGAGCAGGATAGTGGAGAGCCAGAAGTTGCTTTGCATGTCGGGTTGCTCATCATGGAACTCGATGCCATCCACTTTGGCGAACGCCTCTTTGTATTGCCGAGCGATATGGCGGTGGTGTGCGATATGGTCGTTGAGCACAGTCATCTGTCCGCGTCCGATGCCGGCACAGATGTTCGACATTCGGTAGTTATAGCCTATTGCCTCATGCTGATAGTAAGGATAAGCCTCACGTGCCTGTGTGGCATACCACATGATGCGCTCCTTTGCTGCTTTGTCGGGGCAGATGAGCGCACCGCCTCCTGAGGTGGTGATCATCTTGTTGCCATTGAAAGAGAGAATGCTATATTCTCCAAATGTGCCGCATACCTGTCCGTGGTAAGTGGAGCCGAATCCCTCAGCCGCATCTTCGATAACAGGGATGTCATACTTTCGTCCTATAGCCATAATGGCGTCGATATTGGCAGGCATGCCGTAGAGGTAAACCGGCACGATGGCTTTCGGCTTTCTGCCTGTCTGTTCGATACGGTCAAGAATGGCGGCTTCGGTGAGTTGGGAATCCATGTTCCATGTGTCGGGTTCGGAATCCACGAACACCGGTGTGGCACCGAGGTAGGTGATGGGGTGGGAGGAGGCGCAGAAGGTGAAACTCTGCACAATGACTTCGTCGCCCGGGCCCACGCCGCAGGCAAGCAATGCCAAGTGGACGGCTGCTGTGCCGGATGCGAGTGCCACGACTTCTTTGTCCTGACCCACATATTGTTTGAGGTCTTCCTCGAAGGCGTTTACATTCGGTCCGAGTGGCACCACCCAGTTGGTGTCGAACGCTTCTTTGATGTACTTTTGTTCCATTCCTGCCTCACTCATGTGAGCCAGACAGAGGTATATTTTGTTTGCCATATTCTATTATAGTGTTGTAGTTTCTATTCACATGAATCATCATGAATTACTCATGAATTTTATTAATAAATCAATTAGAGAATTTGAGAAATTTTCCTATACTCCTTTATTCCTTAGAAATTACGACTATTCATAATCTCATCCGGGGTGAGTGGTCTGTATGCTCCGTCTTTTGCCTCAAACAGCACTGTTCCGCTTTCAAGACTCTTCAGGCTGTGCCACTGACCCAGCGGGATGTGGATGGCACTTCCTGGCACCATATCAATGGTATCCGTAAGCTGGCCGTTGTCATCATAGTAATATTCCTCGTAATGTCCGCAGATGCAGACGCAGGTCTCGCTGGTGGTCAGATGCCGGTGTATTGGCATCACGGTTCCCGGCTCAATGGCGTTCAGCATCCGCTGTGAGTGGTCATCTGCGGAGTTTCTCAGGTCGTAGTTCATCCTCAGTCGGGGACTTGCCTTCGCCTGTTCTGTGAGGTTGTCTAATAAAGCTTTTGTTATTTTCATGTTTTTCAACCTTAACTCTCTTCTACTCAGTTAATAGGAATTCTTCTATATTGTTTGGGGTAATTACCTGAAACGTGGCATCCGGATATGCGTTTTTGAAAGATAATGGAGTTTTCACATTATCTTTCATTTTGTTCCATTTGAACTCAAACGCACGAAGCTCACCTTCATTATCTTCGATGTAGTCAATTTCCTTTTGTTGTTGAGTTCTCCAGAACCAAGGCTGTGCAAAACTGTCGTTATAAGAGTTGTTCTTCAATCTTTCAGCAATCAAGAAGTTTTCCCACAGAGCACCTACGTCTGTTCTATTTTCTATGTGGTTGAAATTGCCGATGATGACATTTCTTATTCCTAAATCCCAGAAGTATATTTTCCGGCTGAATTTTAGCTCATTCCTTAAATTTTTAGCAAAACTCTCAAGTCTGAAAATTATAAATGATTTTTCAAGGATGTCAATATATCGTTCTACTGTTTTTGAACTTAACCCAATGAGTTGACCAATTTCGTTGTAACTAACCTGACTTCCGATTTGTAAAGCGAGTGCTTTCACCAATCGTACTAATTTATCAGGTTTACTTATTTGATCTAATGTAAGAATATCTTTGTAGAGGTAGCTATCGGAAAGTTCTTTCAGTAAGGGCTTCTCTTGTCCTGGTGAACAGACTACTTCAGGATAATAACCGAATACCATCCTATGAGGTATAAGTCTGAATTCTTCCAGAAAACTGGTGTGTGCCACCATCTCTTGAAAACTGATTGGGAATAGTCTGAATTCTCTTTTTCTTCCAGTGAGCGGTTCATTTACTTTTGAAGCAAGTTCAAAAGAACCGCTTCCCGTGGCTATAACTTTGACGGTTTTAATCTGATCGGTAATGAGTTTTATTCTAAGACCAATATCTTTGATCCGTTGTGCTTCGTCAATGATAAGTGTTGTGCAATTTCCCAGAATGGTTTTTAAACGTGTAGATGAGATATTCTCAAAGAGTTCTTGCGTGTCCAGGTCATCTCCATTCAGCCAGAGAATGTTTTCTTTCCCATCAAACATCTTCTCAAGCAATGTAGATTTACCCACTTGTCGTGCCCCCATTATTATAACGGCTTTTTTCCCTTCAAGTTGGTGTTTTATTTTCTCTTTAAGAATTCTGGTAATCATAATTGACAGATTTAGATATTATCTGCAAATATAAAGAAATTTGGAATTGATTCCAAAAATCTTATAAGAAATTTGGAATTGATTCCAAAAATAACTTATTATTTTATTTTTGTTTGTTTCCGAAACGACAGTTTCCGAAACCGTTGTTTTGGATGTCACGCAGAAATTCAGATGGTCGGCGAATGAATCGAATTATGCGAATAAAAGACTAACGAAGACGAAGACTATTACATATTCTCCATGCTCAGTCCCTTGTATGCTATGTCGTATCCTTTCATGGCATGTGTAGCTCCTAGAAAGACTTCTGTCTTTTGTTTGAGTTTCCCTATGCTGATGGCTTCTTTCTGCCTTTTGATTTCGAAGAACACTGCTTTTTCTGCCAGTTCGTCCTCGGCTATCATGTCAATCTCATTTTCCCCCTTGCGGTCCCACCAGCGGCCTATGCGTGTGTATGCCCCACTCTCTATGGCCATGCGATGGAAATACCGCTCTAACATCAACCCGCTGAAGGTATTATAGTCGCGGTTTATGATTTCTTGCAACTTCCCGTAGTTCTCAATTTCAATGATATAGTTGTACTTGAATATAAAGCGAAACCAGAATAAATAGAACACATCATTCATCTCATAATGCACGTTTTTGTTGGTGCTTTTTTCATACAAAGGCTGCTTTTTGACAATCAGTTCATATTCTTTCTCCAGGTTGGTCAGATAGCCCCCCACCTCCTTGCCGATTACATCCTCAATCTCACTGCGTGTGTTCTTTCCTCGGGCAATACACGACAAGATGGAGAAATATGTTCCATAATCCTTCCCGAACTCCTCAATCAGATTGTTTTTCCCCTCACCGAGAAAAGTGGAGTTGGCATTCACAATCTGCCGGATCATGGCATCTTTATCCCATGCACCTGCGTCCACCAATTGGTTGACATATTTGGCCACACCTCCCGTAAACGTAAATAACGCCAGTAAGTCCTCCTTGCTGTAATTGAGTTTTACATCCGCCATGATTTGTTTCAGTACAGATGGATGGAATGGCTTCACTTTCAATTCGCCAGTGTTTCGCCCATATAGAGGCTCTTTCTTATCCTTGAAAATTTTCTGCATCAGTGAGTAGATGCTGCCACAAACGATTAGGTTTAACTTGGATTTTTTTTCGTACCGGTCCCATATGTCTTGCATTTGGCTGAATACGGCCTTGTTCACCCTGAAGAAATCCTGAAACTCGTCAATCACTAGTGTAAAACTTCGAGTGACAGACAGTTCCATCAAGTAGCGGAAGATGTCAATGAAATTCCGACTGCTGCCCAATGTGGGAATATTCAGTTTTTCGCTGATTTCCTCGAGATAGGTTTCACATAAGTCTGGCTCGGCTTTCCTGGCTACGAAGAAATACACGAAGGGCTCATCCTTATAAGCCTCCCGTATCAGTGTCGTTTTACCGATACGCCTGCGTCCGGTCACCACCGTAAAGCGGGCTGTCTGCTTAGCTGTTTCTCGCATTTCCCGCAAATAGTCTATTTCCTGTTTTCTATCGTAGAATTTCATTGTTTGTTTTTTTTGTCTATTTCCGAAATGGTGGTTTCGGAAACCGTTGTTTCGGATGCAAATTTACGATAATTTCCCCATTCTTCCAAAATTTTTGGTTACTTATCCAGCAGAAATTCAGATGGTCGGCGAATTACTCGAATTATGCGAATAAAAGATTAACGAAAACGAAGACGAAGACGAAGACCTTTTTTGCGGGCATACATAAAGTAAGCCCCTACAGCGGTTGGGCTACTTACGACATCGAAACCCTACTAAACTATTAAACCATTAAACTTAACCTTTTTTTATCTTATTTAATGATATAGTAACCGCCAGTTTTTTTACTGCCACGTCGTTCTATAAGTCGATAGGTTATTAGAACCTTTATAATCTTGTTTAGTGAATCACGGCTTATAGATAAGTTTTGTATTATTTCCTGTGCTTGAATCCCTGGGTGTTTGGCAATTTCTTCATAGATTATTATCTGTTTTTTATTTAATGTGCCATTTAATGTGCCATTTAATGTGCCATTTAATGTGCCATTTAATGAATCACTCCTAAACGCATCTGAATTATCAAGGGTATTTTCACCTCTGTTTTCTTTTGTCATTAGTCTGTTGAAGGAGATTGTGATGAATCCTGCAAAATCTCTATACTCAGGCTCGGGAACCCCATTTTCATGGCACACATCGATTATTCGTTTTACTCCAGTACCCCAGTTTTCCAGAAAGCCTGTCTGAAACAGTACTTGGGCCATTAACGGGTTGTAGGGTACGGAGGCATGCAGTTGCTTGATGTTGTCCGGTGTAAGGCCTGCAGGCAACTTACCAGGATTCTCTATTTCCACTCTATCATCATAAATAGCAATGCTTGGGGTTGTGTTATATCGTTCGAACTGACGGTGGCAGAGTGCATTGGTAAGAGCTTCACGTAGCGCTTCTGCAGGCACCTCCAGATGCTCTTCACGCTGCAGCCCAACTATTTTTCCGCTGATGGAAAGGTGTTTGAAGAGAAATGCCATGCCAGCATCGAGAAGGTCGAAATAGTTTCCCTCTACACGTTGGTTGTCAATGAACTCCATTTTTTCCGTTCCACGGAAACGAGCCATACGAAGCTGCATTTGAGAATAACTCTGGAAGTTCATCCCAAACAAAGCTATAGCTCCATTTGTTGGTTTATCCCCATTCATCAGTTTCCACTTCCGCAGAACGTTGGGTGAGGATTCAGATATGGCAGTCTCGGACAATCTTCCGCGCTCAACACCCAGACGTATTGCGCCACGAATACGGTTCTCATCAAGGTCGTCAATACTCAAATCTTCGGCCGTCATACGTTCCCAGGCAAACTCCTCTGGTTTAGCAGATTGAAGACGTTCTTCAAACATATGCAATGGCATCTGCACAGTGGTGTTTTCTACTTTATAGTAAGGTCGTCCGTCAAATACGTAAGTTCCACGGCTCTCAGAGCCAGGGAACCAAATGGCGATTACTTTTTTGCCATCAGTATCGGGCACTTCTATATATTGAGCAGCAAGGTCGATAGAGGGTGTTATTCGTCGCATTTCGCATGCTATTTCCTGACGTGTTGAGTCAGAGACGTCTTGTCCTACTATCTTCAGTTTGGGTGTGATTCCGAACAGCAACCAACCGCCCTCAGTGTTAAGAAAAGCACAGCCAGAACACATTCCATCATATAGTTCCCCAGTGGTTTTCTTAACTTCCAGAATACGGCTCTCATCTTCTTGAACTATTTGCTCGATATCATGTATTGTCATTACTTTTGATTTCATCTGATTATTAATGATTTGCAATGAAGACTTTTTGCGTTTCCTGAGTTTTCAATTCATGAAGCAGAGAAGCGCCTACTCATTACTCCAAAGCGTAGCATTCAAAGCTAGATATTCCTTGAAGCATGTGTCTTTGGTGCTAAAGATATGTTAGGTTAACTTAAATGATGAAACTACTTAAACCACTTAAACGATTTTGAGGGAAGATGGAAGACGTCCCATTGAGGCCATCCGGATAGCATAAGACACGGGAGACGGGGCATGCCCACGTCTCTACTAAACTAATGAAACCTTTTACTCAATCCTCCTATTCTCCTATTCTCCTATAATACTAATAAACTGTCAACCGTCTTCTAAAATAGATGAAAATAGAGAATGGATGCGAAAGATCCTGGTTTTAGAAAAAGAATGGAGAAAAGGGAAATTCAGAGTGCTACCAAAGTGCAATTTTTCCAATTGAACCACCAAAATCCACAGAGGCTGTTTTAATGCCTAAAGCGCGAAAAACTCTTCCCATCGTAGGAATAGTGATGTTATGGCCTCTTTCAAGTCTGGATATTTGTGCTTTTTTCACTCCGATGCGCTCGCCCAGTTGCTCTTGAGTGAGATTTTGTTCTTTTCTTGCTCTTTTTATGGCTTCACCAAGTCTATATGCATGAACGGACTCTTCTACTTCCTTTTCGAAATTATCTCGTTTCTCTGTGCCGATTTTTCCAATATGCTCATCGAGTATTTCATCAAAAGAGTAGATTTCCAGATTACCTAATTTTTCCATTATTTTTTATATTTTAGTTCATTATATACTTTCATTATCTCTTGTGCCTTTATAATCTCTTTTTGTGGCGTCTTCTGTGTCTTCTTGATAATTCCGTGAGTTACTATGACAAATGCTTCTTCTTTAGTGTCCCAAAAAGCAAAAAGGCGATAAGTTTTTTTATCGTATGTTGTTCTGAATTCCCAGATGGGTGAATTTTCTAATTTTTTGAAAAGTTCATAATCTTTTTCACCCATTTGGATTTTGCGTATATTATATTCTACTTTCTTGCGGGCTTTCTCGGGCAGATTGTCTAAGAATTTTTTAGCATCTCCCAATACTAGAAGTTTAAAAGCTGGTGGTTGATTCATTTCCTGTTTTGTAGTCACAAAGTTATATAAAGTTTACAGAAATGTAAACAGATATATGGTATTTAACGTTTTTTTACCTTGAATTTTTCTAAAATAGATAAGAGTAGAGAGTCGGCGAATGAATCGAATTATGCGAATAAAAGACTAACGAAGACGAAACCTTTTTTTCAACGAAAACGAAGACGAAAACGAAAACCTTTTTTGCGGGCATACATAAAGTAAGCCCCTACAGCGGTTGGGCTACGTACGACATCGAAACCCTACTAAACTATTAAACCTTAACCTTTTCAACTCTCAACCGTCAACTCTCAACCGTCAACTCTCAACTGCCTCTAAACTCTACACACTAAACTCTAAACTCTTATAAATCGTCAACCGTCAACTGTTAACTGTCAACTGGAACGACTGGATAGTTTTTGCGAGTCCTTCCCGGGCGGTGACAGGAAGTTGGGTGATGGCGAGTGCTGTTTTGATTTTGGTGTTGGAGGATATGTAGTTCTCTGTGAGTTTGCGTAGGCGTTCGCTGTTGAGGGGGAGGTGGAGGATGTCACCTATGCGGGCAATTCCTTGCATGAAGCCTTTGTTGAGGTGCCAGATGCGAGGCTTTTTGCCCATTGTGTGACAGATAATTTCGATGAGTTCGTTGGTGGAGACGGCCTCGTCGTCGTTCACATGGTAGATACCGCTCTCAATGTCTTTTTGGAGCAGTCCGTTAATGATGAAGCACAGGTTATCAATAGACATGAATGTGCGGCGGTTCTCAAAAGCTCCCAGTGGCCAGGGAATTCCTTTTTTCACCACACCGAAGAGCAGATTTAGATTACCCTTATTGCCGGGGCCGTGGATCATGCAAGGGCGGAGGATATAGGTCTGCTTTGCCATTTTAGAGAGGATATACCGCTCGGCGGCGATTTTGCTCTCTCCGTATGGCCCTTTAGGAGAAGGTTCCACGGATTCATCCACAAACTCACCATGCACCTGGTCTGCCGCTGCTTTCACTGAGCTGAACTGGATAAATTTCTTGGCGGAGGAGGAAAGGAAATAGTCGTAAATCTTCTTTGTCAGGTCGGTGTTCACCTTGAAGTAGATGTCAGCCTGAGCCTGGTTCTTCGTGTCATGGGCTTTGCCGGCCAGATGGATGATGGCATCTGCCTCAGGCAGAGCTTTATTGTCCACGTCTTCCCACGAATATGTTTTCTTCACTCCCTCTTTGTCAGGAGCGATGATATCTACGCCGTAAATGGTGTGATCTGACGAAAGGGCTTTCACGAGGTTAGAACCGACGAAACCGTGAATGCCGGTGATGAGAATTTTCATTATAGTTTATAACAACTTCTGTTGAAGCGTCTCTTTTATGAGGTTGGTATATTGCTGTGTGACGATTTCTTTGGTGTAGTTGGCTTGTATATGTTGGAGTCCGTTTTTCCCCATTCGCTGAAGCTCAGCTCTGGAGGTGGACTTTAGCCAGGCAGCCATTTCATCGGTTTTCTTGCTCAAATCTTTCTCTGTAATCAGTTTTGCGGACTCTTTTCCTTTGAGGAAGTTGATGATAGGCGTATTTTCACCAGAAAGGACAAGCAGCGGTTTCTCGCATGCCATAATAGTATATACCTTTGAAGGGAATCCGTCGGAATCCATATCCGGGTGCATGAAGATGAAGTTGAGGTCGCTATAAGAGAGGATATAAGGCATGAGTTGGCGTGGCTGGTAAGGCAGTATGCGGATGTTTTCCAGATGCTTCCTTCTGCTTTCGCTCTCCAGGTATTCTTTCTTCACTCCCTCCCCGATGACGATATACTCTATTGGAGCATCTTTTGTTTTCTCAGCCAGCATGATAAGCGGGTCCAAGTCTTGGGCAAAACCGATGTTGCCGGCATAGAGGAGCTTGATATTGTCGTTTTCGGGAAAAAGTTGTTTGTCCAGTTTGTCGTGCCACTCGCTGTAGTGATAGATACTTGTGTCTACGAAGTTTGGGATGATATGCAGCTTGTTTTTATTGATGAAGCGGGGAGCGACAGTGTCGTAAAACACTTGGTCGATCGTGGTGACGGCATCCGAGCCGTTATACACCTTCCTTTCCATCCAGCGGAGTGCTTTCAGCGGTAGTCCCTCCTTCAGCTTGAGAATGTCAGGATAGATTTCCTGTACGTTGTAGATTACCTTGCATCGTTTGAGCTTAGCCAGGCCCAGGTTCATCCATCCGATGGTGAGTGGTGGGGAAGGGGAGAGGATCAATTTCACATGGCGGATGAATAGTGCCAGTAAGAACGACACGATATGCCAATAGAGAAATCCTAATAGGCGGAGTACCGTGGACTTGAATTTCTTCTGTGGCACATGGAGCACCTTGATTCCTTCATAGTTGCTGACCTTCAGCAGTCCCCATATTTTCCATTTGAGAGGTTGTTTTTCTAACTGCTCCTCCACGATGTTGAAGTGCGGTGTGGTGGTCAGCACCACCACGTCGTAGCCCTCTTGCTTAAGCCGGAGCGCTATGTCGTTGTAAAGATAGGCGGTAGAAACTCCGTCGGGGCTGAAGATCAGGGAATGTATGAGGATACGGTTTGACATAGGAAACAATTAAAGAATGCATAAGAATGTAGAGCGTGCGAAAAAAGAAATCAATGTTTCAATACCCTTTCGCCCTCATCAGTAATATACCAAATTTGTTCGATACATTTTAGCAATTTCTCTCCATCTAATCTACCTGGTTCCTAATTCATCGACAGAATAATTATTTTTTTGCGGATTTGAATTCCACAATTTCATTTTCAGGATACTTTAAAAGAGTATGTACTTTGTCGAGAAAATATTCGTCGTATTTCTGTTTATTATCCATAGTCACATGTTTTTTAATTTTCTACTGAGGAGGGATTCGTAGAGATCCAGATATTTTTTGAAGCATATGTCTTGTCGAAATATCCAAGCATCAAGAGCACATAAACTACTCAGTCTTACTCTTTCAAACTTCCTATCGGCACAACTAGCACTCCGTCTTCTGGACGCTTGTACGCATAATCACCAATGCCCGTCAACACCATTAGAAACGACGGCTTTTTCATTTTCGTCGTGTCAATTTTGTCCGACAATGCTCTTAAGCTTGCAGCACCTTCATTGATAAGTTCAGTCCCGCCTATCTTGATTTCAACTAGACCATATGAGCCGTTCCGCAGATGCACAACCGCATCGCACTCTAGGTTGTTCTTGTCCCTATAGTGATACACTTTGCCGTCCAGAGCCTCAGCATACACCCTCAAGTCCCTCACTGCTAGTGTTTCAAAGATGAGCCCGAAAGTGTTCATGTCATTAATCAAGTCCATAGGTCCCAGACCTAAAGCGGCTGTGGCGACAGACGGATCGCTGAAGTACCTCGTATCGCTCGTCCTGATGGCAGTTTTACTCCGCAAGTTCGGATTCCAAGCTGTTGAATCTTCTATCACAAATATTTCTTTCAACGCCTTCACATAGCTGTACACTGTGTTCTCCGACATCTGTTCGTCACCGTTGTTCTTGATGTCAGCCAATATAGTTCCCGCTGTTGCCTGACTCGCTTGGTTGCGGGCATACGAGCGCATGATGCGCTTCGTCAGTTCTTCGTCCCTGTCCACGTCATCCACCCGCTTGATATCATTGCTTACCACCGAGTCGTAGTAATTAAACGCTTGTGCCAGTGCAGCCTTCTCACTCTTTTTCAACACAGCCTTAGGCCACCCACCCCTGCAGGTCAGAAACGCCAACCTGTCTAGATTGATGTGACTCTCACCATCCACCGACTCTTGATTCTCAAACATCCCCTTTAGGCTTACCATTCCTGTCGAGTCCTCCGACTCCCACAATGTCATCGTGCGCAGTTTCAGGCGAGCTATTCTGCCTGTGCCAGTATGATGTATCTTCTCTTCCTCAATCCAGTTGCCCTCTTTATCCTTTCTGACTTTTGGAGGAACAGCGGATCCCGTTAGGATAAATTGTCCGTCATCCTCACGTCTGTCCACCTCATTCCTTACTGCATCCCAAAACTTGGGTGCAATCTGCCATTCATCTATCAGTCTTGGCGTGTCACCGGTGAGGAGCCTTGAAATATTCGTTCTTGCTAAAGCCAAATTCTGACTCAACGTATCAGGATCAGCCATCGATAGCACACTTTTTGCCTGCTGTTTAGATAGTGTGGTTTTTCCGCAGAATTTTGGTCCCTCTACCAGCACAGCTCCTGCTGACTCTAATTTATCTGCAAGCATCTGGTCTGCAATTCTTTTCTTATATTCCATATCCTTCAAAATTTTCGCAAAGGTATAAAATATTATTCAATCTTACCCAGTTTTAACTAAATTTAATGTGGAAGTTGGCTGTTTTTTAATGTGGAAGTTGGCTGTTTTTTAATGTGGCAGTTGGCTTCGCTTTAGTGTAAAGAGTAGGAGAGTATTTCGCTTCGCTTAAGAGTAGGGAGTATGAGAGAGTATGAGAGTATGAGAGTATGAGAGTAGGGAGTATGGGTTAGCTTTTGTATTTTTTGTGAAGAGCTGCTAACATCTTTGCTACTTCTGTGATAGCTTTATCTATGTCGGTTTGTTCTTCAGTTGTTATATAATTGGGTTCCATTGCTATTTCAAGTTGAGATGAGATTTCAATCAGTGATCCATATGATATTTCGAGGAAGTGTGCTTTTTCTTTGTCAGAAAAACGATTAATTCCTTCAGCGATATTAGACGTTACTGAAAATGAAGCACGTCGTAATTGGTCACATAATGCATATCTTTCTTCAGCAGGAAATTTCCTGATTAATTTGGCACACCTGCAAAAACATGTGTGGCATCATTATGATGAAAAAACGAAAGGGACTAAAATGGAAGCTAAAGGAACGAATTATATATATCCACGAATCACACGAATCTCAGGAATTTAATTGCCCTAAGGAAATAAGGATATAATAAAAAAACGTGATGATTCATGGGCTGCGCCCTCAGAGAAGTCTTGTCTCCTGAATCCTGTGAGCAAGCTCCCGTCTTCAGCAGCCAACACTTCTCTCTTAGAACTCCGTTCTTTATGAATCCTCACTCCGGAAAAAGCTGTAACTCCGTTCCAGGAAAAACCGCTCCATTCCATTCCGCTTGATAAAAAGCCATCCGGACGGGTTGGCAACCTTAACCTTAGCCTTAAATGTCCTTGGCATTATTTTTCATGAGCGTCAGCGAACGAAATATTTTGTGAGATTTTGAATAGATTTGTAGAATTTTCTTTCAGAGAATATTGTCACGACTCGGCATTGATTAAGCCAGCTTATCTCTGCGCTCGCTGCTCCAATATTTCTCGCCGTTGGCGACTCCAAAAGACTCTGAGCGCAAGCGAACTAATTTTATGAAAAATTCATGGCTCATTTATGGTCATTCATGTTAAAAACTCTGATTGGCTCCACGTATCACGCGGATAAACACGAATCTTTTAATCTCTTTTTTTGCGAACACGAATGACACTCTGAAACTACTAAACTATTAAACTGTTAAACTCTTAAACTGTTAAACTGTTTATGCATATTCCAGGATAAGGTTGGCATCGATTCCCATTTTTGTATGAAGCCGTTTTGCTAGTGACATGGAGATGGGTCTGCGTCCACTCATCACAAGACTGAATTGTGACTCATTGATTCCTAGTAGCTTGGCTCCGTCTTTTTGATGCATCCCATGAACGTAAATATAGTTTTCTATCGATGTGATGAGGGGTGATTTCTGCCGGAGGGGCAGTATGTCGAGATACTCGTCCTCATATTGAGCCATTTGTTTGCTCAAGATAGTTATTTGCCTTGTGTAGTCGTTGTCCATATCAGGCTCGAGCATGACGTTTTGAGTTGCTTCCGCAATCAGTTGTTCCACCTTCGCCTTGACGGAGTCATATTCTGCTCGTGTTGTGATTTTATTCATAAATTCTTCTACTTTAAATTGTTGCGCAATCAATTTTATCGTATTCGGCATGTGTCCCAATAAATCGTATATTCATCACACCGCCAAGAAATATCACCACTGCTACCAATCTGAATTTGTTGCCACCGATATTAAACACGTACCTGCCATTTTTTATATAGTCGGCTGTTGGAAATGCCTGTTTCAGTTCTGTATGATTCGTCCATTTCGCATCCTTAACTTTTTTAAGCCAATTGTTTAATGGCGGAATTGCATTTGCATGCTTTTGGACATAATCCTCTAATAACTCTTTATTTGATATAACCATGAAAATATAATTATTCTTTGCAAAATTATAAATTTCTTTTCAGTTTTGCAAATTTGCCCATTAATAATTTCTTTTCATCTTCAGAAAAATCATACTTTTGAAACTCTTATGTTATCTTAACCTTGACCTAAATGTTAACCTTGACGTTGACCTTAACCTTAACCTTAAACTCCTTAAACTCTTAAACTCCTTAAACTAATTTACCCCTATCCTCCTATTCTCCTATTTTCTTATTTTCTATTCTCCTATTTTCTATTCTCCTATAAAACTAATAAACTGTCAACTGTCAACTGTCAACTGTCTTTTAAAATAGATGAAAATAGAAAAAGAGGAGGCTTTAGTTATGAGCTCGGTATAGAGGGAAGAAGTTGCTTTCTTGATTGAATCTTTTGTCTTGAGATTTTCGGAGAGCTACGAGCTCTTCGTATTTTTGTTGGTTGAAGATTTCCTTTCCTATGGAGAACTGATAATTAGAGTTTCTGTTGAAAGCTGCTTTGAATTTATATAGGTTGTCTTCACCAGATCCAACGCCACCACCAAGATGGAATGTCTTGAAGCCTTGCTCTTGTCCCCAAATGGCAGCTTTGTAGAGTAGCAGGTTCGAGGGTGCTAGATTTCTATATTCAAGTACAGAACCAGACAGATGATAATGCATTTGTTTGTTTGCGAAGAGGATGATTGACATTGCTATAATTTTTCCTCCTAGTTCAGCGTAAAACAACTCATAATTGTCGTGTAGGTCTTCATGTATACTTTGATAAAATGCATCTTCGAAATAATAATACTCTTCGGCATTATCTTTTTTCATCGTGGCATTATATATTTCCTTAAATTTTTGTAGCAGTTTCAGTCCTTTACCATGTTTGATGATGATTCCACTTTTTTCTGCCTTTCTAATCATGTTCCTGTTCTTACTCGTAATATTATACCAAATTATATCAGAAGACGTAAGATCTAATGCTATTGTTTTGGCTAAATCTATCACATTTGACAGTAATTTCATAGGAATAGCGTTTTTAAGGACAGGATGGTATCGCACGAAATTATCCACAATACCTTCCTCATTCATTTTAGAAATGAATTGTTGCCAGAAGATGTTCAAGTTAGCAGTAGTTGCATTGCCTTCAAATAGTATGCCTCCATAGCCGTAAGGGGTGATGCTATCATAATAGCCTTCAATGGTGGTTACTCTTTTCATGAAAACATATATTGCCTTGAGTCCATTTTCATTATAGAAAAGAAGATGAGGCATGCCGTCTCCATGTATCTGAAAAGCTTTGACATATCCGCTTAAGTAATAGACATCATAGTTGATAAATCCTTTAACTATGTTATCCCATTCTTCAGCGTTTTCTATGTTAAATATTTTAATCATTCTGAATTGACTCATTAATAATTCCTGCTAATTTGCTGATGTCTTCTTCAGAGTATCTTCCATCGCAATGAATAGATAGCATTCTTTGGCTAAAGTTTTTGATATCTATACAAGCTTGTTGATTTGGAATCTCCCACAAAACAGCCGGATAAACATTGCTAGTAATCAAATGTTTCCTTAATTTTTCTCTCTTGTCATAATTGTCAGAAATAATAACAAAAGAAAAAGGAGTACCAGAATCTTTGTCGGGAAGTAATACATTTACGTTGGCATTCACCTCATTGCGTAGTTGTAACCAATTATTGCGTTTTGCCAATTGCCAGGATTTGAAATCAAAAGTATTAAGGTATAATTGGCTTTTTTCATCGATTCCAGATAAAGATGCAGTGTCAAACATTTCCTCAGTTTGAATATACTTTGCTCTGAATTGCTGTTTGTCGTTAATGAATCCATTAAGATAGTCGGATTTCATCCGCATAGCTTCCCATCGTTCCACTGCCATAAGTTTGTTTTCAGTGGTATTTTGTATATCAAACTGCAGATGAAGTCCTTTAGGCGACCAAACTATTCCTCCTTCAGGAATTGGTATTGATTTTCGAAGTGAGGCAATGCACCAGTCTGCATCGCTATTGATGGCCCAATTCCCTAGCAAGTCGTGTGAATGATCCTCTATGACTGGAATCGGAATACCCTTATTATTTCTGCAATCTCTTGTCCCAAAATAGTTTATACGTAAGAGTACGTCATTCTTCTGAAAAGGCAATGATTTTATTGTCTCATCATCATTATTCCCTGGATAGTCTTTGTAAAAGACAAAACTTATATTCGTTTGGGATTTTATGCTAGAAAGCACCTCATAGCAAAAATATTCTGGAACCCACATCCGTTTCCATCCATATTGTTTTATGAGTGCGACAACACATTGACGTCCATTTGCCAATAAGAGGGCATTTGGGAAGGTTTCTTTCAGAAATGGTTGATTTGTTCTGAAAGAGTCAATATAATGGAATTCAGAGCCAAATTCTTTCATTTATTTACCTCTAAGCTCAAGAAAGCGATTGATAGCCATTTCTTCCTTATAATTCTCAAAAAGTTTATGGACATCATACACAGGTTCATATCCTAGTTCTTCTTTTGCATTCGTTATGTCCATTAGGAAACCACCACCACTTTTTCTTTCTGGGTCAACATATTCAATAATCGAACGGTTGTCTTTTGGCGAAAAAACATCTATAATAGCCTCACATTGTTCTTCTAATGTCACAGGGATTCCTGTGCCGACATTATAAAAACCTCCATGACGATTAGCTAGCACTGCTTTGCAAATCATTTGAGCACAGTCGTAGACATGAACCATATCCTTAGCATAATTTCTATCGCCCCATATAGTTAACGGTTCACCCTTCATTGCTTTGTTAATTTGCTGATAAAGAGGTCTCATGGTTTTAATCCCGTTTGGGAAATAATATTGGTATGGGCTATATTCATAGATTGTCGGGAAACGGAATACAAATTTTTTGATACCAAACTCTTGCCAATAATGTTCCATCATTTCAATAGCGCAGTTTTTGGCTATCACATAGACAGCATGGTCTCCAGAATAGGAGAAATTAGGCTTATCATAAGGATCAAGTACATGTTCGCTTGGATATAATGATACATCGAAAACTGTTTGACTGAACATTAATCTGTCTGCTTTGACTTTTCGACAATATTCAAGCACATTCGTTGTGCCCACAACAATGCTGTCAATGTATTTACGTGGGTGGTATTCGTTCATATAAGAAGGAATCTCAGCTGCAAGATGAATCACGGCATAGACATTCTCCTTAGGAAGTATCTCAAAGTCGTTTGCGTTTGTCAAGTCAACAGAATAGTATGGTACACCTTGCTTTTCCCAGAAATCCGTTTTTCTCCGACCTGAAGCTATGACCTCATATTCTTCTTTATTGAAAAAGTCAAGTGCATAGAGGGTTAAATATGACCCTACGTTTCCTGTTGCACCGAATATAATTATTTTCTTTTTTTCCATAATAATCATTGTTTGTTTCTGAAGTTCTTTTCAAATAATATTTCTGCTTCTTTCTTCTTTAAACTCCAACCTAAGTCATCCACTTCATTTTGGAGTCCATTGCCTATATCCTTTGAGGAAAAAACGTTCTTAAGAGTCAAATATAATATCTTTAAATCAAGAGCAAAAGATAGATGATCCACATACCACACATCGTATTTAAACTTGTTGCTATATGTCACAGTGTTGCGCCCATTTACTTGTGCCCAGCCTGTAATCCCAGGCCGTACTTCATGACGACGGGCTTGTTCTTTATCATATAATGGAAGGAACCATGTGAGGAGTGGCCTTGGGCCAATTAATGCCATGTCACCCTTTAAGACATTGATGAGTTGAGGCAGTTCGTCAAGAGAGGCAGCCCGCACAAAACGACCCACTTTTGTGAGACGGTCTTTATTGGGTAAAAGTTCTCCATCAGGCCCTCTTTCGTCTGTCATGGTTTTAAATTTTACGACTTTAAATATTTTACCTCCTTTCCCCGGACGTTCCTGCAGGAAAAAAGCCCCCGCTCCCTTGTTGGCGAAGTGGAGCCAGATGGTGACCACGAGCAGGAGGGGGGAGAGGCATATCAGCGCGATGAGGGAAATGCAGAAGTCGAGGGCTCTTTTGAAAAATCGTTTATACATTTTTTAAAATACTAACTTTGACCTTGATCTTTTTTAAAAACTTAGCCTTAATGATGGAAGATGGAAGAAGGAAGAGGTAAGAGTTTGCCATTCGGACGGGGAATCCTTACTAGCCTTAACCTAAACGTTAACCTTAGCCTTATTTAATAGCATAATAGCCGCCAGTTTTTTTACTGCCACGGTGTTCTATATACCCATATTTTAATAATGTTTGCACATGTTTGTATATGGTACGATATGGTTTATTCAGACCTACTGATATACTTGAGGTGTTACAACCTTCGTGTTTACGAATATAGCTAAAGGTATCTGCTTGAGGGTTATTTAATTGACCATTTAATTGACCATTTAATTGACCATTTAATTGACCATTTAATGTGCCATTAGCTCCTTGAATGTTACTGTCTGCATTTGCTGTGATATTATTACTCTCAGGATGTTCTCTGAGGGTGGCATATACCATAAATTCATTCTGCCGGTACTCCGGGGCGGGGCATCCGGCTTCTTCCATTTCGCGGAACATTCGGTCAACACCCTCTCCAAATTCTTTGACTAGCTTGTATGCTTGCATATACTTTGCTATTTTGGGATTCCTGGAGAAGTGCATCTCTCGGATATTATATGGCCTTACTAATCCAGGCAACACTCCAGGACTCTCTACTGTCAGGTGGTCGTCGTAGAGTTTCACTTGTATGTCGGTTCCCAAAATACTATAGTCACGATGGCAAATAGCATTCACACATATTTCAGTCCAGCAAAATTCCGGGTACTGGGGGTCTGTACGGAATCTACCATCAGGTCCCAGATAAGTATGTTCTTTTATCTGGGTTTTCACAAAAGCTAAAACATCATTTGTGAGTTTTAGTATAGGTCCTGTAAAAATCTCGTCCTTAACAATATTCATTTCGGCTCCCACTTTTGCCTCTGTCCCATCATATCGTATCACTCGCACCTGAGCACGTTGAAAAAACTTTTGTGGATTCTTTCCGAACAGCAGAATAGATGCTCCGGTCAACGCTTCATATTTCCGACCTTTGTAGTCTTCTTTTTCAATTATATATCCGTTTTCTCGGATAAATGCCTCAACTCCCTTTTTATATCCAATCAGCTTCACATAGTCCTCAACTAATGTATAATCTAAATCGCTCCAGCTTGCATTATTCACCGGCGCATCTTCGTAATAATGCTCACCTTTGGCATAGACTAATTGCATCCGCTGCTCAAAATTGAGTTTCTTCGACTTGTCACCAACACGGTAATACACATCGTCGGCCTGGTTAGCATGTACTCTGATACTCTGTGGAATAGTCATCAAAATGATATGGTTTTCGTTTCCTTGCGCATCTGTCACTTCCAGATATTCTGTGGAGGTTGCAATCGATGGTACACAATAATCAAATCCAGCTCTTAACAATTCATTTATGTGTTCAGCCTTTCCATCTATACCCGACAAAGTTCCATCATCTTCAACGCCGATTGCGATTCTTCCTCCATCGGCATTCGCAAATGCAATGATTGTTATGGCAAGTGTCTTTGCGTCTATTCGGGCACTCTTACGGTCAAACACTTGATATTCTGTACTACTTTGAATCTCTTGAAGTGTCATTTGTTGATGATATCGTTATTGTTTAACAAAATGCTTCATGATGGCGTTGTAGGTGTGGGCGACTAGGTAGTTGTGGAGGAGGAAGTCGTAGCCACGTTGGCCCATGGCGGTGCGGTCGGAGGCGAGCATCTTGTCCACCAGGGCGGTGAAGTCGTCAGGGTTGACGCTCTCGCACCAGTAGCCGTAGCCGTTTGCTTCGGCGATGGAGCCGATGTCGGTGTTGCGGTCGGTGGCGCAGATCACCGGCATCTTATATTCCAGATAGGAGAGTAGCCGGGAAGGGTAGTTTGGAATAGTGAAACGGTGGTCAAGGAAAATCAGCCCAACGTCGCAGGACTGTACAAGCAAGTCGTAATCCTCCTTTGGAAGACGCCCCATGAGGGAGACGGAAAGTGTTGCTTTAGAGTAGGGAGTATTAGAGTAGGGAGTATTAGAGTAGGGGGTGGAGGACTCCATTTCTTGCTGCTGAATCCAGGCTTTCAGTTTTGGGAGTTCGGTGCCGTTGCCGATGATGAGGAAGTGGCAGTCGGTGCGGTGTTTGTTGGCCTCCAGTCATTGAATGAGGAAGCCGATACCTTGGGGTTTCCCGAGATTGTCGCCATAAATAAAGATAGGACGGTCGGTTGGGAGATTATATTTTAATCGGATGTTTTCCATTTTATGGGGAAATATAGGCGAAATTTAATTAGCTCTAAATAATTGTATATCAGCATTGTGTCTTTTGATTATATCGACTTTCCCATTATTTTTTATGGGGATTTAAAAATTTTTCCT
>FLNU01002337.1_pt1 | contig 41488 bp, 32 predicted proteins | sample 1140361 | NCBI WGS metagenome assembly FLNU01 (sample SAMEA3878206, study PRJEB12797) | bioreactor metagenome | biome: Moose rumen | place: Sweden | collected 2011-10 | reverse complement strand
GGGCGACATATTGGGAAAAGAAAGGCGGCAGGCGCGAAAGCGCGCACCGTCCTCGGGCGCAGTGGAACAACTACCGCTGGCGCGGAGTGTATCTAATTACCATCGTCACCCACCGCCGCAAGCGGGTGTTGGGAGAACTCATCGGCAGCCCACAGAACGCGCGAGACCCGCAGAACACGCGAGACCCGCAGAATGCGCGAGTGGAATTGACCAATATTGGTCAATTCGTTCAAGAACAATGGCTGCGCTTGCCGGAGTTGCAAGCCAAGCACGGGCGGTATATCAGCCTGCTTGCTCATCAAGTGATGCCCGACCATTTTCACGGGGTTTTGCGGGTGGATAAGGAGATGGATGTGGCTGTTGGTGCTGTCATCCGCGATTTCAAGGCGCAGTGTACGAAGCAGTGGCGCAGGTTGTATCAGCCAAGATTGGCTGATACATTGGAGCGCGAAGAGACAAAAGCGGCTTTGGCGAAGATGTCGCGCAAGCAGCGCGAGGCGTTTTATGAAGCGCAAGGGGCTGAGCCGCTCTTTGACGACAACTACGACGATACCGTCTGTTTTCGCGAAGGACAGACGGAGAACGCTATCCGTTATGTGCACGACAACCCGCGCAGGGCAATACTCAAACGCGCCAACCCGCAACTCTTCAAGCTACACCAACGGGTGCTGGTGGCGGGCTTCCGTTGTACCACACTCGGCAATCAGTTCCTGCTCGATTTCCCGATGAAGGGTGTCGTTCAATGTTCGCGGCGGTTGACGCAGGCGGAGATAGACCAAAAGAAAGAGGAGTGCCTTGCAGAGGCTGAACGCGGGACGGTATTTGTCAGCGCGGGTATATCAGAGGGCGAGAAGCAGATATGCAGAGCACTAAGAGAGACAGGCTATCCGCTGATTATCCTTTTGAAAGACGGATTCCCGAAGGAGACCGACCCTCATTATCAGTATTTCAAGCCGCAAGGTGTGTATTTCGAGGCGTGTGCTGTGGGACAGTTGCTGCTCATAGAGCCGAGTGAGGAGATGTTTGCGGACGGACAGACAGAGGAAGCGGTTTATAAAAAAGCGGGCATACTGCCGCACGACACCCTGCGCTATCGGTTTCTTGCCCTCAACGAATTGGCTAAAAAGAGTGCCGAGCCCACCAAGACAACGACCGCGCCGTGATGGCAGCCTACGGCTTCTCCCCGAAGATGACCGAAAGCGAGTGCGTAGCGGAGTTATTTAGGATGTATAAAGAATTGCGAAATAATACGACTATGGAAACACAAAACAAAGCAGGCTTTAGTGAGGTGTCGGGGACGGGGCTACGAAAAAATCTGCGAGGATTTTGAATACGCCAAAAAATCGTAAATTTTGAAAACGCCAAAAATTCGTAAATTTTGAAAACGCCAAAAATTCGTAAATTTTGAAAACGCTAAAAAACAATAGACCACTGATATTCAGTGGTCTATATTGTTTGTTTTGTAGTGCTACGGGGAATCGAACCCCGGTTTAAAGATTGAGAATCTTTTGTCCTAACCGCTAGACGATAGCACCAAATTAGTTTCTTACTTTATGACAATGCCTTTGATAAGTGAGTACCTCATACTTAAGGCGGGTTGCTTTTCAAAAGCGAATGCGAAGTTAATACTTTTTTTTATACTGACCAAATTTTTTTGAGAAAAAGTTAAAAAAAATTGTATTCACCGGTTGTTTTTTGTAACTTTGTAAGAAATTATATATTCGCAATACTGCGAGCATGAGTGAAACGGTAAATTTCAACGTTCGGAGACGTTGTCCACTAAATTCAACGTTCGGAGACGTTGTCCACTAAATTCAACGTTCGGAGACGTTGTCCACTAAATTTCAACGTTCGGAGACGTTGTCCACTAAATTTCAACGTTCGGAGACGTTGTCCACTAAATATTATCTTTTGGCTTGCTTGTTACTTTGTGCTTGATAATAAAGAAATAATTAAATTCTAAAAATACTATGAAACCGACATTGTTTATTTTAGCGGCGGGAATGGGTTCTCGCTATGGAGGCCTGAAACAAATGGACGCACTCGGTCCTGACGGAGAGGCAATTTTGGATTACTCCGTGTTTGATGCTATAAAAGCAGGTTTTGGGAAGGTTGTGTTTGTAATACGCGAGGATTTCGCTGACGATTTTAAGAAGATAGTGCTGAAGAAATATGAGGGTAAGGTAAAATGCGAAATTTGTTTTCAGTCGATTGACCGTGTTCCTGAAGGGTGCAGGTATAATCCTGAGCGCAGTAAGCCTTGGGGTACCAATCACGCCGTTTTGATGGGTAAGAGTGTAATCAACGAGCCCTTTGCCGTTATAAATGCAGATGATTATTACGGGCAAGAGTCGTTTGCTATTCTTGCCGATTTCCTTCGTTCTAAGGAGGGCAGGAAGAACGAGTATTGTATGGTGGGATATCGCGTGAGCAACACTTTGTCGGAGAACGGCTCGGTAAGTCGCGGTGTGTGCGAAACCGATGCGGAGGGTAACTTGACCGGTGTCGTAGAGCGGACAAGCATTGAGAGGAAGTCTGATGGTAAGATTTACTTCCAAGATGAAAACGGACAAGATGTGTTACTCACGGAAAACGCACCTGTCTCGATGAATATGTGGGGATTTACGCCTGAGTATTTCGATTATGTAGAAGAGGGCTTCAAGCGTTTCCTTAGTGAGAAAGGCGGAGAATTGAAGTCGGAGTTTTATATCCCGACACTTGTAGATGAGTTGATTCACAAGGGCGTTGCCACTTGTAAAGTGCTTGATACGCCGTCTAAGTGGTTCGGAGTAACATACAGCGAAGACAGGCAGACCGTTGTGGATAAGTTTGCTCAGTTGGCAAAGGATGGGGTATATCCGAGACCGTTGTTTTAAGTTGTTAATTTGAAATTAGATATATGTCACGAATTTTAGTTACCGGAGGAACCGGTTATATAGGCTCGCACACGGTTGTTGAGTTGATGCAGAGCGGTTTCGATGTTGTGATAGTTGATAACTTAAGCAACTCGAGTATAGATGTTTTGGATGGTATAGAAGCCATTGTTGGCAAGCGACCGGATTTTGCTAATATTGATTGCTCCGATTATGTGGCGATGGCTGAGTTATTTGACAAATACCATGATATAGAGGGTGTTATTCATTTTGCGGCATCTAAGGCCGTCGGTGAGTCGGTGGAAAAGCCGTTATTATATTATCGGAATAACATCGGGTCGCTTATCTGCCTATTAGAGGTGATGAAAGCCCACAAGGTGAAGAATATTGTGTTCTCTTCTTCTTGCACCGTGTATGGTCAGCCTGACTCTGCTCATCTGCCGGTTAATGAGGATGCTCCTATTCAGAAAGCATTGTCGCCATACGGCAATACAAAACAGATAAACGAAGAGATACTGGCAGACGAGGCTCATGCCGATAAAGGTTTGCATGTTATTTTGCTGCGTTATTTCAATCCTATCGGTGCTCACCCGTCAGCCCTTATTGGTGAGTTGCCGAACGGAGTACCGCAAAACTTACTGCCTTTCGTTACGCAGACGGCAGCCGGTTTGCGCAAGCAGTTGCGGGTATTCGGCAATGATTATAACACGCCTGACGGCTCTTGTATTCGTGATTATATTTATGTCGTTGATTTAGCGAAAGCGCATGTGATTGCAGTAAGGCGACAATTAGAGAAGAAGTCGAGTGAGCAGGTTGAGGTATTTAATCTTGGAACGGGAAAGGGACTTTCAGTTCTTGAAATTCTGAATACTTTCATTAAGGTAACCGGCGTAGATGTGCCTTACGAGATTGTAGGCAGAAGAGAGGGCGATATTGAGAAGGTATGGGCAGACCCGAAGAAAGCCAACGAGGTGCTCGGATGGAAGGCTGAAACACCGACGGAAGATATTCTTCTATCGGCTTGGAAATGGCAGCAAAAGTTATAAGTTTATCGGCGAATATGCCGAAGATTAGAGAAGTGGGACGTTGTTATGTTATATCCGTTAAAATTTAAGCCTGTATTGTTGGATAAGATTTGGGGTGGACAACGGCTGAAATCGTGGTATCAACCCGAGTCGGATAAGATGATTAATATTGGTGAGGCATGGGTTCTTTCCGCCTTTGAGGGTAGAATGTCCCCCGTCGCCAATGGTCATCTTGAGGGGGATACATTGCAAGATGTGCTTGAAGTGTATATGAACGAACTTGTAGGAGATAAGGTGTATGAAGAGTTTGGCAACACCTTTCCCTTGCTGGTAAAATTCATTGATGCAGATGCAGCTTTGAGTGTACAAGTGCACCCCGATGATGAATATGCTGTGGAAAATGAGCAGTCGCTCGGTAAGACAGAGATGTGGTATGTGATGGACGATGGGGCTAAAGATGCAACAATCATTGCGGGGTGGAAGGAAGATATGTCACCTGAGCGAGTTCGTAAGGAGATAGAAGAAGGCAGTGTGATGGAAAGTATGAACCATTACAATGTACATGGAGGAGAGTATGTTGTTATAAAGGCGGGGCTTGTACATTCATTGAAAAACGGGGCTGTGGTGGCTGAGATACAGGAGAATAGTGATGTTACATATCGCATGTATGATTACCATCGCCGTGATGCAGAGGGCAATACTCGTGAACTGCATATAGATAAGTCTCTTGATGTGCTTAATTATAAGGCATCTCGCAGTGCGTTGAAGTATGTGAGCGATGATATAGTACAAAATTTAGCGCAAACGCCTTTCTTTACCGTCAATCTTCTTACTCTTGACAGGACTGTGCAGCGCGATTATGCTCCGCTTGATAGTTTCGTAGCGTTCTTGTGCGTTGACGGCAGTGCCGGTATTGATACCACGGAACTGCCTGAGGACGCAGGCTCAAAGGTGACAATAAGAAAAGGTGAGTTATGCCTCGTGCCTGCTATACTGAATGATGTTACTATTACCCCGCAAGGAAAAGCAAAATTGCTTGAGATATATGTGGAAGTGTAATGGTACAGATAATTTGGCACAATAGTTGCAAGATTTCACAAAACATTTGATAATATTTTAAATTTGATAAGATTATGAAGAAGTTATTCACATCAGTACTTGCACTTGTTTCGTTAGCGGTTGTTGCCGGTGAATTACCGAAGGAATTGCAGGAGTACAAACTTAGTAACGGGCTTACCGTTATCTTGTGGGAGGATCATGACCAGCCGGATGTTGAGGGGTATGTAGTCACTCGCGCCGGTGCTATTGATGAGCCGCAGGAATATACCGGTCTTGCCCATTACCTTGAGCACATGCTTTTCAAGGGTACAGATCGTATAGGTGCTATTGATTGGGAGAAGGAGAAGCCGTTATACGACTCTATCGTTGCTCTCTATGACGAGTATTCTGACGCTACTGACCCGAAGGTAAGGGAGGAGATTGCAAAGCATATTAACCGACTTTCGATGGAGTCTGCAAAATATGCAACAACGGAAGATTTCTTCAACCTGCTTGACGGCATTGGTGCAGAGGGCGTTAATGCATATACTTCGTATGATGTAACTTGCTATCACAACACCTTCCCGCCGGCAGAGATGGAGCGTTGGTTGACGATTTTCTCTGATCGTTTGATAAATCCTGTGTTCCGTACTTTCCAAGCGGAGTTGGAGAATGTGTTTGAGGAGTACAATATGTACGCCAATAACCCATCGACGCAGGTTAGCAACACATTGTTTGAGAAAGTGTATGAGGGGCATCCTTACGAGCGTAATGTGATAGGTAAACCCGAGCATTTGAAGAATCCGCGCCTGACCAAACTTATTGATTTCTATAACACTTGGTATGTGCCTAATAATATGGCTCTTCTTATCGTCGGTGATTTCGATGCAGAGGCGACTAAACCTCTTATAGAGAAGACTTTCTCTCGTTTACAGCCGAAGGAGTTACCTCAGCGTGCTCAGTATCCGGAAGTATCGTATGCAGGCAACCCTAAGTACAATTTCAAGATGGGTTATTATCCTCAGATTGTATGGGCATATAAGGGCGTGAAAGAAGGTGATAAAGATCAGGACGCTTTAGAGTTCGTTATTTCACTTCTTAATAACAATTCGTCAACGGGTCTGTTGGATAAGTTAGGTTTGGACGGGCAACTGCAAGGTGCCGGTGCTTTCCTTGACTCAAGGCGTGACCAAGGTCGTATCATCATTGAGGCAGTGCCATACTATGATGTTAACCAAAGGCAGTACGAGTCAAATAAGGCAACGGAGAAGATTGTTATGGCTGAGATTGCCAAGCTGAAAAACGGCGAGATACCTGATTGGCTTATTACTGCCGTTAAAAAAGAGTATGAGCAATCTTATAAGATGATGCTTGAGAGCTCAGGCACGAAGATGAGTATCCTTGTGCATAGTTTCACTTACGATCAGCCGCTTGAGGAAATATTATCAGCAAATGAGCGTATCCAGAAACTGACGAAGGATGAGATTGTTGCAATTGCAAAAAAATATTTCTCTGCTGACTATATGACGATTGGCTTTGATGAAGGTACCGTTAAGGCACAGACTCTGCCTAAACCTAAGATTGAGCCTCTTGACCCCGTCAAAGGTGTAGAAACAGAATATGCAAAGGCTTTCAAGCAGATTCCTCGTTCAGAACCTCGTTATACCTATAATAACTTCAGTGATGTTAAGATTAAGCCCGTTCAGGAGAATGTTATTTTGCATTATACTCCCAATACCAAGAACGATATATTCACATTAACTCTTCGTTACGGCGTAGGAACAGAGAAAAAACCGATGTTGCAATATGCTGTGTCACTTATGAATACAGCCGGTACTATGATTGGTAATCTTGATGCTCAGGAGTTCCGTCGTCGCCTTACCGAACTTGGCGGTGGTTGCGGATATGGAGTAAACGATAACTATTTCTATGTTTCTATTTATGGCGAGGACGAGAATTTGGCAGAGATAGCCAAACTCGTGAACACTCAACTGCTCGCTCCGAAACTTGAGCAGGAGCAACTTGACAATATCAAAGGTGGAGATTTCGTCTCTCGCTTGAGTATGCCGAAGCGTGAGACGGCGCAGGCATCTGCTCTGTTGCAGTATGCGCTCTATGGCAGTAAGTCGCCTTATATAGATGTTGTTCCGTTTGAGGATGTGTATGCTATTTCACTTCCTCAGGTGCAGACGATTATCAGTGATGCCCGCACATACGAACTTGATGTGTATTATTGCGGTACTCGTTCAGAGGATGATGTTATTAAGGCTTTGCCGCTGACGGAGGGAATGCGTTCGTCAGAATCGCCGATAGTAAAAGATCGTCAGATTTATGATAAGAACACCGTGCTCTTCTTGCCTAACAGCAATGTGCAGCAGGCTTCGCTTTATCTCTATATCAATGGCAATCCGTATGAATTGAAGGACGATGTTAAGCGTGAGGCGTTCGACCAGTATTTCTCAGGCGGCTTTACAGGTCTTGTGCTGAATGAGATTCGCGTTAAGCGCTCAATGGCATATTCTGCATACGGTTATAATGCAACACCTGCCCGTACGGGTAAAGACGGGTTCTTTATAGGGTATGTCGGTTCGCAGTCAGATAAGGTAGTGGATGCAATAAGCGTATATATGGATCTCTTGACGGATATGCCGCTTGATTCTTCTAATATTGATGGTATCAAGGTATTGCTCCGACAAGCATACCAGACTGCAAAACCATCGATGAGAAGCAAGGGTGCAGTGTTTGATACATGGCAGAAACTCGGTTACACCGATGACCCCGCCCGCCTGCACGAGAAAGAGATAGAGGAACTTACCTTTGCAGAGATTGAGCAGTTCTATAATGAGAATATCAAGGACAAACCTGTTACCGTAGTTCTTATGGGTGACCCGAAGAAGATAGACCTCAAGGCTATTCAGACAAAACTCGGTTGCAAGGTGACTAAACTTACTCCTTCTCGCCTATTTGCGCCGCTTAATCTTGACTTTTAACAGGTAGGACACAGTAATGTGAATACTCCCACGCATCGCATTGCTTGGGAGTATTCTTCAAATTTTAAATTTAGTGCGATGCACTTCTCGTGCGTTGAAACAAACAAGTTGTATATGAAGCGACAAACAGGACTCGGGCGCGGATTAGATGCGCTTATTGATACATCTCATGTCGTCACAGATGGCGGCAGTTCTATTAGCGAGGTCGAAATAAGTAAGATTTTTGCCAATCCTCAGCAACCGCGTCGTAACTTCGATGAGGAGGCTCTTGTAGAGTTGTCTGACTCAATAAGGGAACACGGGGTTATCTCGCCTATCACGCTGCGAAAGAATGATGACGGCACGTATATGATTATTGCGGGTGAGCGCCGCTATAGGGCAGCGAAGATGGCAGGACTGAATACTATTCCTGCGTATATTCGCACTGCCAAAGACGAGCAGGTGATGGAGTGGGCTCTGATAGAGAATATCCAGCGTGATGACCTTGATGCAATAGAGATTGCCCTCGCTTATCAGCGACTGATGGACGACTATGGACTGACGCAAGAGAAGATGTCGGAGAGAGTGGGGAAGAAGCGTGCTACGGTTGCAAATTACCTGAGACTATTGAAACTGCCGGCAGAGATACAGATGGGTATTCAGCAGAAAAAGATAGACATGGGACATGCCCGTGCTATTCTCGGCTCTGCATCGGCTGAAAAGCAATTGAAACTATATAAGCGTATCTTGCAGGAAGGACTTTCGGTAAGAAAAGTAGAGGAGTTGGTCTCTAACGAGGCAAACGAGCCGGAAACGCAGAACAGTAATTCGAGTAAACAAGCGAGAGGGCAACATCAGCAGGCAGAAAAAAGTTGTTCTGCCGCATTAGGCACCAAAGTGAACATAACATCCAACGAAAAAGGTAAGGGTAAGTTGGTGATACATTTTGCTGATAAAGATGATTTAGACAGAATAGTCGGAAAACTATTGCAAAGTTTTGCATAAGAAAGTACTTACTATATTATTGTTGTTGCTTGTGCGTCTGTCGTGTTTCTCTGCCGATAATTTATCGGTTGAGAAACACGATTATATTATGTTTGAAGAGTTGCCCGAACTTACTTCTCGTGATTCCGTCCGCCTATACCAAAAGCCTGATGCAATGCGTGCGGTATGGATGGGAGCCATTATCCCCGGGTACGGACAGATATATAATCGCAGTTATTGGAAACTGCCTATCGTGTATGGTGCCTTCTTCGGTTGTGCTTACGCAATCACTTGGACTAACGGGCTTTATAACGATTATAAAACAGCGTATCGTGATATATTAACCGCTGAAACAGTGACGGAAGACCCGAGTAATTCGTATATTGCTATACTGCCTGCGGGTTATACGCTCTCGTCTGTCGGTGGGGCAAGCCGGTGGCAGAGTACATTGCAGTCTCGGCAAAATTCCTATCGGCGATATAGAGATATATCAATAGTGGCAACAGTGCTTGTTTATGCCCTTTCTCTCGTAGATGCCTATGTCGATGCTCAGCTGTTTGACTTTGACATAACACCTGATTTGACGATGCGTGTGCAGCCCGATTTGCGATACGATTATTTGAACAACAGAACAGCCGAGATGAGAGTGGCTATTGCCTTTTAGTAACATGAGGAAAAGATTAGTAATATTTTTGTTGTTGCTGCTGCCGTTTGTTGAACAAAGCGGCTTTGCGGAGGATGCAGAGCAATCGCCTATGTCGGCGGATGAGCGAAATGAGGAAGATTCGGTTGATGTTGAGGTGGAAGAATTGATGATGGAAGAGTTGTCGTTTCTCGCAGACTCAATGAGCGTTGTGTCTGTTCAGGCTCAGCCGGTTGTTGCTCAGACAGATTTCGACCGGCGTTTGCTTGATTGGGCGTTGGAATGGCTGCCTATTCGTGATGATAACCCCTATTTCTCCGAAAAAGAGATTGATGCACCTGATTCAGTTGTGGCACAGCAATTGTATTGGTTACCGACTACTATTGAGATGACATATAACTCGGTTGTGCGCCGATATATAGATATGTATTTGAAAAATCGTCAGAGGCAACTCGGAGCATTGTTGCGTTTGGGCGATTATTATTTTCCGCTGTTTGATGATAAACTATGTGAGTGGCAGTTGCCGTATGAGTTGAAGTATCTGCCTGTAATAGAGTCTGCACTTAATGCGCAGGCTCGTTCGCATGCCGGAGCGGCAGGTCTGTGGCAGTTTATGCCTTCTACTGCCCGCATTTACGGATTAGAGGTCAATTCGTTAGTGGACGAGCGGTTGGATCCGTATAAATCGACCGAAGCAGCATGCAAATTTCTTAAGTCGCTATATGCACTATACGGCGATTGGCATCTGGTGTTGGCAGCATATAATTGCGGGCCGGGCAATGTGAACAAAGCAATAAGGCGCAGCGGCGGTAAAAGAGATTTCTGGAGTATCTATCCGTGGCTGCCTCGTGAGACGAGATCGTATGTGCCTCTCTTTATCGCTGCCGTTTATTCAATGTCATACGCTCCTGAATACGGAATAGCAGCGGAGCCTTTTGCTGAGGGCGGAACGATAATGTATCGCAATAATATTCTTGCTCTCTGTGCTGATACTATCCATACGGATAAAAGACAGCATCTTCTGCAAACGGCAGAGGTGTTGGGCGTTAATATGGCAGAACTGAGAAGTATGAATCCTGCCTATATGAAGGATGTTATCCCGGGCGGTAAAGATTATATATTAGCCCTTCCGCTTAATTTCGCGGGCGGATATGTGCAGTATGAAGATTCTATTATCGCATATAAAGCCGATTCGCTCATACATAGTCAGAAAGCAAATATTGATATGGCTCAAAAGATAATGTATGACGGAACATATTCCTCGGGCGGGGTAACATATTATAAGGTGAAGAAAGGCGATACATTAGGTGCCATTGCAAGGCGATTTCATTGCAGTGTAAAGCAACTGCAAAAATGGAACGGGTTGAAAAATACCAACCTGCAAATAAATCAAAGACTGAAAATTCTCAAGTAGAAAATGGAAAATAAGTTGTATTATTCGATTAGCGAGGTGAGCGAGATGCTTAATCTGCCGTTGCCGACCTTGCGTTATTGGGAGAAGCAGGTGGCTCAGTTGAAACCTAAAACCAATGCAGGCAGAACACGCTTTTATACCGACGATGATGTGGAAATATTGAAGCGGATAATGTTTCTCCGTGAACAAAATGTGCCGATAAAAGATTGGTCAAAGCGGCTGAGTGTTGACGAGAGGATAATAGACAAGCAAAAGGCGGTAATCGATAATCTGAAGCAGATAAGAGAAGAATTGGTGGAATTGAGAAATATGATATGATTACCAAGTGGGAAGTAAAACCGATAACCGAGCAAGTCAGGCGGTAATAGTTAGAGTATATAGTTGATTTTCTAAAAAAGATTTGTAGAACTAATCAAAAAATATTAAATTTGTAATATTTCTCGGACACAATAGTCTTGAGTCCGTTTATACCGATAAATCAAAAAAACAGAAATACCATGTCAAACAAACAGAAATCAAATGTCTTACCGATAGCGGTAATGTTCGCATTGTTTTTCATGATTGCCTTCGTTACTAATTTTGCAGGTTCGATGGGAGTCATAGTTAAAAATCAGTTTAAAGCCTCTGACGCTCTTACTCAATTAGGCACATTGGCAAACTTTATTGCATACGCCTGCATGGGTATTCCTGCCGGTATCATTCTCAAGCGTCGCGGTTATAAGTTCACTTCTCTGACTGCTGTTGTCGTAGGTTTTGTGGGTGTAGGTATTCAGTGGCTGTCCGGATATGCAGAGTCGTTTTTGGTATATGTGATAGGTGCGTTTGTTGCAGGATTCTCAATGTGCTTATTGAATATTGTTGTTAATCCGATGCTTAACACTCTCGGTGGCGGTGGCAATAAAGGCAATCAACTTATTCAGTTCGGCGGTTCGATAAACTCTATTGGAGGAACGCTAGCCCCCGTTCTTTTAGGTTATCTGATTGGCGGAAATATAGAATCGGCTTCCGTTTCCGATGCTGCACCGGCTATGATGATTGCGATGGGCATCTTCCTTCTTGCCGGGGTTATTATATTCTTTACCGATATTCCGGAGCCTCACAAGGAAACGCCGGAAGAGAAGGCTGCAAGGCTTTCCGGTAATGTGGTAAAAGATCCTCATTCTCCGATGTCGTTTAGGCATTTCGTTTTAGGTGCAATAGCGATATTCTTCTATGTGGGAGTTGAGGTAGGTATTCCGAATATGGCAAATCTATATATGTCTTATAATCCGTCAGTGGGTGCTACTATCGCCGGCTCTGTTGTAGGCGTTTATTGGCTGATGATGCTAATTGGAAGACTTATAGGCGGATTTGTCGGCGGGAAGGTTTCTTCCAGAACAATGTTGTCAGTGGTTTCTTTTGTAGGTATATGTCTTCTTCTCTGCGTGATATTTATACCTGAGAGTGTCGTCATTACTTTCAAGGAAGTTGAGTTGCCCATAAGTATGATTTTTATGGTATGCTGTGGTTTGTGTACTTCCGTGATGTGGGGCAGTATCTTCAATCTTGCGGCAGAAGGATTAGGTAAATATACGCCTACGGCTTCCGGCATTTTTATGACATTGGTTTGCGGCGGCGGTATTGTGCCTTTTGTGCAAGGTCTTGTGGCAAATCACATCGGATATACAGGCAGTTATGTGGTAACAATATGCTGCTTGCTGTATATCTTGTTCTACGCGCTGTTTGGTTCGAAAAATGTCAATACCGATATAGAGGTATGACATATTATATCTATGTTAAAACAATATTTCAGAAAAAGGTCAATCCGTTTCCGGCAATTTTCTAATCGTGCTTACGCCGCCTTCCTATCTGTTCACCGCGAGGTTACAATAGGTAAGGTGGCGGCTTCTATTGCCGATATGGAATTGCTCAAACAAGGTCGGCACGTTGCCGTGGTTGCACTTTGTGTCCTTGTTAGTGGCTATTCTTATGCTGCAGGAAACGAAGGGGAGAGTGGGGGCGTGCCCCTCACAGACCATCAGCAACTCAGTCTTCCGCAGGTGCTGGTGGTAGCCCACAAAGCGGAGGTTCAATCAGAGGCGTTTCGTTTGGTGAGTACGCTCTCTCGGGATGAGATTGCAGCCTTGCCTATTCAGACGGTGGCGGATATACTTGCGTATCTGCCGGGGCTTGATGTGCGTCCACGCGGGGCTAACGGCTCGCAAGTGGATGCGTCGATGCGCGGAGGTACTTTTGAGCAGGTTCTCATAATGCTTAATGGCGTACCGCTCAATGATGCCCATACGGGGCATTATTCGCTCAATCTGCCTATCCCCACTCGTCTGATAGAACGAGTGGAGGTGATGGAAGGTGGTGCTGCCGGTATATATGGAGCATATTCCTTGTCGGGTGCGGTTAATATCGTAACAAAGCGCACCATAGGTACGGGACTGCATGATGCCGCATCAGGTAATCCGAAGTCAGCAGAGGGAGAGTTGGCGCTGACGGCGGGCATGAACGGACTCGTAAACGGGCAAGCTGTATTCTCTTATAACGGAGAAGAGGCGCAAGTGACGGCGGCGGGTGAGTATCTCCGTTCAGAAGGGTATAAAGCACCTGCACCGACAGAAAAGGAAGTGACGGCACTGCGTAACAGTGATTTGCATCTTGCCGATATCTATCTTCAAACTTCGTATAAAGGATTAGATGTTCAACTCGGTTCGCAGTATAAGGATGCGGGTGCAGGAATGTTCTACGGCTTTGGTTCTCAAGATCAGTTTGATGCTACGAGAACTGCTTTCGGCTCTCTCAGATACAAGAATCAGTGGGGACGCTGGTCGGCAGATGCGCAAGCTTCGTATCGTGCTAATTACGATAGGTATGAATGGCATAGAGGTCAGCGGCAGTATGGCAATTTTCACCTGTCGCAAAATGCGGCTGCGTCTGTTAAAGTCGCTTTTGCTGAGAGTATAGGCAGAACATCTGTCGGGGTTGAGGTGAGAAACGAGAATATCCATTCCACAAATCTCGGCGATACTGTCAATCCGGCAGGGCAGGTGCCTAATGTGACGGGGTTTGACTTGAAAGACCTCAATGTTTTTGATCTTGTTAAAGGGAAGAACAGGCTTAATGTTAATTATTTTGTAGAGCAGGATTTCTTTCGGAATAATTGGTCTGCATCCCTCACTTTCAGTGGTAATTGGAACACTATGTTCGGCAATAATTTCACCGGCGGCATCAATCTTGGTTGGCAGTATGCGCCGATGTCATCGGTGTATGTAAATGCGAACAGGTCGCTTCGGATGCCGTCGTTTACGGACTTATATTATGATGCCGGTAATCAGTTAGGAAACAGAAATCTCAAACCGGAGAATGCGTGGACATTCTCTGTGGGGACTAAATATAGCAAATCGGGATTTTCTCTATCCGCCGATGTCTATTGCCGCCTCGGGCGCAATATCATTGATTGGGTATATGTGCCGGAAGATAGTAAGCGCCCGTATCATGCGCAGAATCAACGGAGAGTGAATGCATACGGGGCGGAGCTGAAAGCTGCGTATTCTTACAATAAATGGCTAAGAAGGATAAGTGCAGCATATTCTTACACTTATTTGGATTTGAATTTGCACGAGTCAGGATCGAGATACTTAGATTATCTCTCTCATAAACTCGTTTTGCAGATTGAGCATGCAGTATGCTTCTTCCCGTCGGATTACGGGTACATAGGAATGTCGGAGTCGCTGCGTTTTCAGAAGCGGGAGGGGGAGTTTAACGATGTGGAGGGTAACGTGCAATCGTATCGCCCTGTGTGGCTGCCTGATATAGCCTTGTTCTATCATCACAGGCAGTTTAAGGTGAGTGCTGAATGTACAAATCTTATTAATATGCGTTATTATGATTCGGGTGGGATATTGCAACCCGGAGCATGGGCAAAGATAACAATCGAAGTGCGATTGTAGTTGCTTATATCAGTCCGTGTATGAGTTGATATGAGATAGAGCCGGGTCTTGGATGTGGTGGCAGATCATCTTTTGGAAAGAACGCCGCATCCAAGATCTCTTCTTTTTGTAGTGTTATCTCTCCTGATGCATAGTCGGCAGTGAAGCCGAGCATCAGTTGGTCGGGAAACGGCCACGACTGACTGCCGCGATATTGCAGGTTAGTGATTTCTATGCCTACTTCTTCTCTTACCTCTCGTCTTACGGCGTGTTCTATTGATTCGCCGGCTTCCACAAAACCGGCTATGCATGCGTATATATTGCTATTCCGCTGCTTATGCCGAGCGAGGAGTATCTTACCCTCTTTTTGCACAACAACTATGATGCACGGCTCAATACGGGGGAAATGCTGTGTTCCGCACGAAGTGCACACCCGCATATTAATTGCCTGCTGTTTGTTTGCGTCTATGTTTATCGGCGGTAGCGGCTCACCGCAGGCGGAACAAAACTTGAGGCGTTTGTTCCACTCCTCTAATGCGGCATGACGAGCAACCACGATATTTTCCTCTTCTCCATGTGTGGCAAAAAACTCTCGTAATTCCATAATAACTTAGTACTTATCACTTATTAGCAGTTTCTCAATCTCTTCGGGAGTGTGAACTATATAGTTAGGATGTTCGGCAATAAGCGTTTCTTCCGAGCAAAATCCCCATGTGCAGGCGATGCTGCAAAGGACGAGTCCTATTGATTTGGCATTGGCGGCAGTCTGCATATCAACATCAGAGTCGCCGATGTAGCAGATTGTGTTTTCTTTAGTCCGTTCTGCGCAGCACTTTTTCGACTTTCTGCTTTCTGCTTTAGAACTCTGCACTGACCTTGCTCTTTCCACTATATCTTTTACTATCTGCGGGTCAGGTTTACGCGGGCAGCCGATACGCTCGCCGAGAATAATATCGAAAGTGCCTGCGCCGAAGTAATGTTCCACTAACGCCGTTGTCGCCTGCTGATATTTATTGGAAGCAACGGCAAGTGTATGACCTTTTGCTTTTAGTGTCTGAATGAGTTCTACAATGCCTTCGTATGGCTTTGTATAAACCATATTGTGGGTGTTATAATACGGGATGAAACTCTCTCTCAGTGTTAATATTGTAGCCTCATCCTTATGCCCGTCAGGCAGTGCCCGTTCTATGAGTTTATTGACCCCGTTCCCTACAAGGTGCGGGTAGTCTTCTGTTCGGTGAACGGGAAAACCGTGCTCGTGCAGAGCATAATTGCACGCAACGCCTAAATCAGCAATGGTGTTAAGCAAAGTGCCGTCTAAATCAAAAATACAAAGCATAATGCAAAAGTACAACTTTTGTGTTATTATTAAAAATTTATAGTCAAATATCTTTGTTTTTGAAAAAAAATCAATGCTTTTGCTTTTGTGTGGCGGTTTTTATTAGGAAATATAAAAAAAAAAGGTTAACTTTGCGCAATTAATACCCTCGATTTTTTATGAAAGAACTGAAAATATCCACTACGGCGGTCTTATACAATAATGATGAGTTACCCGCTGATTATGGTCAGTTGGTTGAGTATGCCAAGTCGCAGATTAAGCGTTCTTACAGCCCTTATTCTCACTTTGCGGTTGGTGCAGCCGCCTTGTTGTCGGACGGCACAATTGTAGGTGGTAGTAATCAGGAAAACGCCGCGTATCCGAGCGGTTTGTGTGCAGAGAGGACAGCACTTTTTTATGCTCATTCTCAGTACCCTGATAAGGCTGTGAAGGCACTTGCCATAGCATGTTTTACGGGAGGACATTTCACTAAGCAACCCGGCGCACCATGCGGTAATTGCCGGCAAGTGATGGTAGAGTTCGAGCATGTGGCAGACGAACCGATGGCGGTTATCCTCTACGGGGAAGAGAAAACATGCGTGTTCAAATCGTCGAAAGATTTGTTACCGTTGGCGTTTTTCGCTGAGGCAATGGAGGGGGAAGGAACGGCAATTTGAGGATAATCAAAAAAATAGACACTTATCTGCTCAAGAATTTTCTTGGGCTTTTCTTACTCACTTTTTTTATTTGCATTTTTATCCTGCTAATGCAATTTGTATGGATGCACATTAAAGATTTGGTGGGAAAAGGTGTAGAAATAAAAGTGTTGGCAGAGTTTTTCGTTTATGCGGTAGCCTCTGTTGTGCCTCTTGCTCTGCCACTCGCAATCTTGCTTGCTTCGCTAATCTCGTTCGGCAATCTTGGTGAGAAATTCGAACTCACGGCGATGAAATCAGCGGGTATATCTCTCTTTCGAATAATGCAGCCTTTGACTATCGCTGTTGTAGTCATTTCTCTCGGGGCGTTTTATTTTTCCAATAATGTTCTTCCCACGTCTCAGGTTAAGCTGTGGGCTTTGATTTTCTCATTGCGTCAGAAATCACCGGAGATGGAGATACCGGAGGGTGAGTTTTACGACGGGATACCGGGATATAATATCTATGTCCGGCACAAAGATCATAAGACCGCCATGCTCTATGATATGATGATCTATGACTATTCGCACGGATTTCAGAACGCTAAAGTAATGGTCGCTGATTCGGGCAAGATATATTTCACGGAAGATAAACATTATTTGCTTTTGAATCTGTATAGTGGCGAGTCGTTTGAGAATTTGGATGTGCAGCAGCAGAAGGCGACGAAGACGAAGGATAAGATACCCTATCGCAGGGAGTCGTTTTCGGAAAAGCAGATGCTGATTGATTTCTCTACTGAGTTCAATCGTTATGACGAGTCGGTATTGCAAGATCAGCATGTGTCAAAAAATGTGGTAGAGTTGGTGGAATCAATAGATTCGGTAAATGTGTTGGCGCATATTCGCAGTGGCGAGCAGAGTGCTCAGATGGTGAAGGACAGATATTTCGGCAGGGAGAGAAAGGCGGGGCAGCAAGTGGTAGAGGCAAGTGAGATAGACAAGCAAGTTCAAAACGGATACAAGTTCAGCAGTGTTGACAGTATGTATGCGGCATTAACTTCGACGCAAAAGGAGAAGGCTCTTCAGACTGCTATCGATAAGGCAAAGGCGATGCAGGATCAGTTTGAGTATAATGCCATTATGCTTGACGAATATAAGCGTTATGTGAGAAAGCACGAAATAGAGTTGCACCGCAAATTCACTTTGGCTTTTGCGTGCCTCATTTTCTTCTTTATCGGTGCCCCTCTCGGTGCCATTATCCGCAAGGGCGGACTCGGAGCACCGGTGGTTATCAGTGTGATAATGTTTATTATCTATTATATCATTGATAATACGGGATATAAGATGGCGCGAGAGGCTTTATGGCCGACATGGGCAGGTATGTGGCTGTCATCGTTTGTGTTGCTGCCAATAGGCATTTTCCTGACATATAAGGCCGCTACGGATTCCGCTCTATTCAATCCGGAAGCATGGATCAAGGTATGGGACAAAATCAAAACAGGAGTACGGAATTCACGGAACAATATATTTAGAGAACGTAAGTTACAGAAAAATAATAATTCAAAATGAATACAATAGAAGAGGCTGTTGCCGACATTAGAGACGGTAAATTCGTAATTGTTGTGGACGATGAGGATAGGGAGAATGAAGGTGATTTCATTATTGCCGCTGAGCATATCACGCCCGACAAGGTTAATTTTATGCTCAAGTATGGTAGGGGTGTTCTTTGTGCACCAATAACGGAAGAGCGTTGTGCAGAACTTGGTCTTATTCATCAGGTTCAGCAGAATACATCCATGCTTGGTACGCCGTTTACCATAACGGTTGATTATCTGCCGGGCTGTACGACCGGCGTATCTGCCCACGATAGGGCAACTACTATTCGCGCCCTTGCTGACCCGCAGTCCAAACCTCAGGATTTCGGCAGACCCGGACATATCAATCCTCTCTATGCCAAATCTAACGGCGTGTTGCAGCGAGCCGGACACACGGAAGCTGCTATTGACCTGTGTAAGTTGGCAGGTCTGACACCTGCTGCCGCGCTTATCGAGATTATGAATGAAGACGGCACGATGGCGCGGATGGCACAGTTAGAACAAGTGGCAGCAGAGCATCAGTTGAAAGTGATATCCATCAAAGACCTTATTGCCTATAGATTGCAGAGTGTCAGCGGTAATGACTCTGCCACGCCATGCAATGTAGAGCAGGAATTTTTGGTGGAGAAAGGTGTTACAGTAACTTTGCCGACTCAATATGGCAATTTTATGCTTACTCCTTTCCGGCAACTCTCTAACGGATTAGAGCATATAGCACTCGTGAAAGGTGATATAGGTGATAAGCCTGTATTATGCAGAGTACATTCGTCGTGTATGACAGGTGATATATTCGGTTCACTCAGGTGCGAGTGCGGTGAACAACTGCACAAGGCAATGCAGATGATCGAAAAAGAAGGCAGAGGTGTTATAGTATATATGAACCAAGAGGGGCGCGGAATAGGGCTGATGAAGAAGATTGAGGCGTATGCTCTGCAAGAGCAAGGACTTGATACCGTAGAGGCAAATGTCCACCTCGGTTTCGACCCCGATGAAAGAGACTACGGCGTCGGAGCGCAGATACTGAAACTGCTCGGCGCAACTAAATTGAGATTGATGACCAATAACCCCGTTAAGCGCGTAGGCTTGGAGTCATACGGCATTCAAATCGTTGAAAATGTGCCAATCGAAATAGCCCCCAATAAGTATAATAGGCGATATATGCTGACGAAGAAAGAAAAGATGCATCATAATCTGCATCTTGTGTGAGAAAAGCACTTCGTAAATACGCCGAGAGTAAAACAGAGGGGATAAGGTATTTGTTAAAAGCGAGAGATGAAAATAGGAATAATAGGTCCGGAGTCAGTAGGTAAAACTCGTTTGTCACAGCAACTTGCGCAGTATTTCAACGGAATCGTTGTGCCTGAGTTTGCAAGAGAGTATGTGGAGCAACTCGGCAGGCCGTACAATTATGAGGATGTCTGTTATATAGCTGAGCAGAATAAAAACTATTGCTTATCTCAAGATAAGACTGTATTTTTTGATACCGAATTGATTGTAACAAAGGTGTGGCTTGATGAGGTCTATCACAGAAGACCTTCATGGATAACCGACCCGATCCCCGAAGATTACCAAATGGACGTGTATCTTCTTCTGTATCCTGATATTGAATGGGAACAAGATTCGGTTAGAGAAAACGGTGCACAAGAGAGAAGGATGGAATTATTTGAATGTTACAAAAAAGAGGTAGAAGCAACGAAGAAGCCGTTTGCAATAATATGCGGTCAAGGCGAAACGAGAATGTGGAATGCTCTGTCGGCTATACAAGAATGTGACATTTTGGCACACTGACGGTAATTGGCAAGAAAATTGTGCGTGCTGATGTAGAAACGAGTACGGAAAACGGAAAGTACCGAAAACGGAAAGTACGAATTTTTTAGATAAATATAAAATTATGGACGAGATAAAAAACGAAGAGAATACCGCTATGGATGTAGAGCAGGTAGAAACTGAAAAAGTGGAAGAGACCTCAGTTGCAGCCGATGCGACAGAGGCTACAGAAGAGGAAACTCTCGAAAAGCAACTTAGTGATGCCAACGTTGAGATTGCTGATTTGAAAGACAAGAATCTCAGAATGATGGCAGAGTTTGATAATTTCCGCAGGCGAACGGCAAAAGAGAAACTTGATATTCAGAAGAATGCCGGCGAGCGTATTTTTATTGATATGCTCTCGCTTATTGACGACTTCGAGAGAGCGGAGCAAGCAATGAGAAAGACGGATGATATTGATGCCGTGAAACAAGGTGTTGAACTTATTCATAAGAAGTTTATTACCTTCCTTCAGGATAACGATGTCAAGGAGATAGCCACAGAGGGCGAGTCGTTTAATACCGACCTGCACGATGCTATCACCACACTAAGCGCAGGCGAGGAAAACAAAGGTAAGATAATCGACTGCACACAAAAAGGTTATACTCTTGGAGATAAGGTGATACGCTTTGCCAAGGTGGTTGTGGGAGAATAGGTGTAAGTTATGGGTGTTCGGCTATTAAGCCGTGAATTTAATGAGTGATTAAGTTATTAGTGATTAGTGATAAGAGATAATATTATGGCTAAGAGAGATTACTATGAGGTGCTTGATGTCGCCAAAACGGCTACGGCAGAAGAGATAAAAAAAGCTTATAGGAAAAAAGCTATTCAATATCATCCTGATAAGAACCCCGGCGACAAGGATGCAGAGGAAAAGTTTAAGGAAGCCGCTGAGGCATACGAGGTGCTGAGCGACCCGCAGAAGCGTGAGCAGTACGATAGATTCGGCTTTGCCGGACTCGGCAGCGCAGGCTATGGGGGACAGCAGATGGATATGTCGGATATCTTTGCTAAATTCGGTGATTTATTCAGCGATCTGCTGGGTGGCGGCGGAGGAGGAAATTTCCATGTCAATTTCAACGGACAAGAGTTTCAGTTTGGCGGCGGTGGCAGCAGACGGCAAAGGCGTGGTAGTGACCTGCGGATAAAGGTGAAGGTGACGCTTGAAGAAGTGGCAACCGGAGTTGATAAGAAGGTGAAGGTGAAGAAGATGGTTGCTTGCCCGCAATGCCATGGCTCAGGTAGTGCCGACGGACAGACAGAGACCTGCTCAACCTGCAAAGGCTCCGGCAGAATACAACGCACAAGGCAAGGTATTTTCGGCTTGCAAGTAGTCCAAGAGATGTGTCCTGACTGCGGTGGTGAAGGTAAAAAGATTAAGAATAAATGTCCGCGCTGCAATGGCGAAGGCATAGTTCGCGATGAGGAGATAATAACTATCCATATTCCTGCCGGAGTAGCAGAGGGTATGCAACTTACCGTTTCAGGCAAGGGCAATGCCGCGCCGCGTGGCGGTGTCCCCGGGGACTTGCTCGTGCTGATAGAAGAAGAGGAACATAAAGAACTTATAAGAGACGAATGTAATCTTATCTATAATCTTCTCCTCTCTGTACCTACTGCCGCCTTAGGCGGACAAGTGGAGATACCATCGCTGCAAGGGCCGCTGAAGATTAATATACCGGAAGGAACGCAGCCGGGAAAGGTGTTGAGACTAAGAGGCAAAGGGCTGCCGCAGATTGACGGATACGGCAGGCAGGTAATGCAAGGTGACTTGCTCGTGAATATAGGGGTTTATATACCTGAAAAATTGTCGAAGGAGGAGAAGAAGTGGTTTGAGAAATTCTCCGATTCGCCAAATGCTGCACCCGGCTCTGCCAATAAACGCAGTTTCTTCCATAACCTCTTCGGATGAAACTATATGTAAATATCCTGACTTCAAAAAACTTCAGCATTTTCTCGTAGTTTTAGTTATGTGTCTCCGAGTATGTCCATACTCGGAGACTTTGCCTATCTATGGGGAGGATACTCTGACCGAGTTTACCTTCGAGGAGAACAGAGAAGAGTTCTGCAATGACGCTCTGTATCCGGAGAGGATGATGGGTGAACCTCAAATGTGAATTTTAATAAGTTTTTGAAAAAAAACTTGTGTAATCAAGAAAATAAAATTATCTTTGCAAATATGTCATATACAGCAAAAAATAAGGCAGATAACCCTATGCTGAGGATGACGATGTCGTTCGGGGTATCAACGGGACTATGGATAGGTGCTAAATTTATACTCAATGCGCTGAGCATAAATCACGCTTGGGTGGGAATTGTAGTGTGGCTTGTGGATCTGTACATCCTGTTTTTGTTCTACTCTTCTACTTTGATATATCGCTTTAGAGAAAAGGGCGGAAATATATCGTTTTCAGAGGCGTATTCTTTCATCTTATTGTTAATGTTTTTCAGTGCGATTATCGCTGCTGCGGTAAGGTGGATATATCTCTCGTTCTTTGATTCTTCGTATCTGAGTCTGATGTACGAGCAAACAATGCCGGTGCTCGAAAAGATGATGCCCGCGGAAATAGATGAGGTTGAGATGCGTCTGAGAGAATTTCTTGTGCCTATTAGGTTCTCTCTGTTCTACATATTCTACGACCTTATTGTCGCTTCCGTTTTAGGACTTATTCTTGCGCCTATCGTAAGAAGGAGCAAGAATATCTTGCCCGACGATTTCGAAGATTAAATGGTCTTTAAATGGTCTTTAAATGGTCTTTAAATAGTCTTTAAATAGTCTTTAAATGGTCTTTAAATAGTCTTTAAATTATCTTAAAATCCCATATTAATGTTGGATATTTCAATAGTAATACCGCTATATAACGAGGCAGAGTCGCTGCCTCACTTGTTCGAGTGGATAGAGCGCGTTATGGCTGAGAATAGATTTCAGTATGAAGTCATTTTTGTCAATGATGGTTCAACAGATAACTCTTGGTTGGTAATAGAAACCCTGAAGAAGCAGCACAGTGAGGTGGTGAGAGCCATTTCGTTCCGTCACAACTACGGCAAGAGTGCTGCCCTGTATTGCGGTTTTAAGGCAGCGCAAGGAGAAGTGGTTATCACTATGGATGCCGATATGCAGGACTCCCCTGACGAGATACCGGAACTCTATCGTATGATTAAGGAGGACGGTTACGACCTTGTCAGCGGCTGGAAACAAAAGCGATATGATAATGCTCTGACAAAGAATCTTCCGTCAAAACTATTCAATGCAACAGCACGATTTGTAACCGGCATTCACCTCCACGATATGAACTGCGGGCTGAAAGCGTACAGAAACGAGGTGGTGAAGAATATTGAGGTGTTTGGCGAAATGCACAGATATATACCGTATCTTGCTAAGAATGCGGGCTTTACCAATATAGGCGAGAAAGTGGTGCAGCATAGAAAGAGAGAATACGGAGTGTCGAAATTCGGAATAAACAGATTCGTAAACGGATATCTTGACTTGATGACACTGTGGTTCTTGTCAAAATTCGGCAAGCAGCCCATGCACTTCTTCGGATTAGTAGGTTCGTTGGTTTTTCTACTTGGTTTTATTGCCATTATTGTAGTTATCTGCATGAAGATCCATGCGTTGATGACAGTCGGCACCTCAATGTTACTCGGCGTAAATCCGTATTTCCACCTCGCCATTCTTGCAATGATTATCGGTACGATGCTTTTCCTCGCCGGGTTTATAGGAGAACTCGTAATACGTAATTCGCAAGAGAGAAACAGATATCTTATTGATAAAGAGTTATGAGAATTGAGCAGAATATAGAAAATTCGTTGTCCGGACGCATGTTAGGGCATGCCTTTGCTTTGCTCAAACCTATTGTGGCAGAGTCGAAAGACGATGATTTGAAGGGGCAATTAAAGCAACTGACGGCAGAATATCAGTCTGTTTGCGATAATTTTTTGTCAGGAGGCGATAACGAGGCGAGCGGGACACTTGACGATTTAGTAAGACTTTCTTTTCTTTTTGCAGATGAAGTTTTGCTCAATAAGAGAATGAGAGAATCAACATCGTATGAGGTCAGAGAACTGCTAAAACCACTGCCATTAGAACATAGCGGATTAAGCGATTTGTTCAGATATTTTTATCTCGCAAAATTGAAGGAGATTGACATTGAAGAGGTGCAACTTTTTATTCAAGAGAAAGCAACGGTAAAGGCTCTCCTTGCAATAAGCGCAATAACACTCAATGTGTTAAGGCAATTCTCCGTACAGAATATTATCTTTCTTCTTCGGTTATGTACGGACGATAAACCGCAGGAGGTAAGAGAAAGAGCGTGGGTAGGACTGATACTCCTTCTTATCAAATATGACACAAGACTTCCTTTTTTCACCGAGATACAAGAGGAGTTGCAAGATTTGTTGCTTGATGAAGACGGGCAGGTGTTCGCCGCTACTGCTTTCACCTGTATAGTAAGGACTCTTGGCGTGGATTGGGCGAATAACTCGTACGACTCTATTCAAAAGCAGATTGCGCCGTGGGTGGCGAAGATGATGCCTAAAGGCAAGAATGGCAGCAGCGGCTCCGACGATGAGAAGAAGACACTGATAACTGCTGATCTTGACGATTTTGCCGCTCAGTTTGGGGATGAGTTCAAAGATATGCTCGAAGAGAGGCGCCAAGAAATGATAAAAATGCAGGAGCAGCATCTCGATACTCATTTTGCCATGACGAGGAGTATGTATAGTACTTCTTTCTTTTCCGAGCCTTACAAATGGTGGCTGCCCTTCGATGAAGATTTGCTCAATGAAGACGAACAGAAAGCCTACGAACTGACTAAAAAGATACCGATAAAAGACCTGTGTGATTCTGACCGCTATGCTTTCATTTCCGCTGTATCTCATGTCGGAATAGTAAATAAGGATAATGAGGTGATGAGGTTGGAAGATATGCCTGATAGCGATGAGGAGACAACTGATATGTCGGATAATCTGCTTTGCAACGGCTATGTGAAGCAGGCATATCGCTTCTTTAGGCTTAACCCGTGGCAGTTCCAAAATATCTTCGATTTGGTTAATAATATACCCTCTACTCTTGTGTTCAGGCTGATAAATCCGACTGCGCAAAGTAAGTATATTATAGCCAACCAGTGTCTGCGTTGCCACGCTTTTAGTGCTGCGGCCGAAATCTATCAAATGGTGGTGGGCACTATTGCTACTGCAGAGGCATATCGCAATTATGCGCTGTCGCTTCAAAAAACAGAGCAGTACGAGCAGGCAATAGCGAATTATAAGGTGGCGGTAGAAAAAGAGCAACATCCTTGGGCACTGAGGCAGATGGTGTTCTGTTATAATAAATTAGAGAATTATGCCGGTGCATTGGAAGTGATGCAGACCCTGCTTAGCATAAGGCAGGACGATATGCTTTACCATTATCAATATGCAAAATGTCTTGAAAGGGTTGAGTTATATGCGGAGGCTCTGAAGGAATATTTCTTAATAGACTTAAAGCATGAGGGCAACCCGAAAGTGGAGAGGTCATTAGCATGGTGCGCTTTCCTGTGTGACGATTTTGATAATGCTACTCTCTATTACGATAAGTTGCAAGCACAAGACAAGATGAAAGATATCGACTATCTCAATAGAGGGCATCTTTGTTTTGTTACGGGGAAGAGATATGAAGCGCTTGTCGCATACCAAAGAGCGATGCAGATGCACGATAATCTTAAATCTTTCTTGCAAGATTTTCGTCCTGACCGACATTTCCTTTTAGAGAAAGGTATTTCGAAAAGCGATATCTATATGATGGAAGATCAGCTGATTTTCATTTATTCACAATCAAAATAACAAACAATTATGGCAAAGAAATTTATCTGCCCCATCTGTGGCTATGTTCACGAGGGGGATGAGGCACCGGAGCGTTGCCCTCAATGTAAACAAATCGTTGAATGGAAAGTTGTTGATGAGAGTAAAGGAATTGCTTTCGCTTGCGAGCATGTGTTAGGTGTTGCAAAAAACACTGATGAAGAGATGCGTAAAGATTTGAATGCTCAGTTTATGGGCGAGGCAACTGAAGTAGGTATGTATTTAGCAATGTCGCGTCAGGCTGACAGAGAGGGTTATCCTGAGATTGCAGCCGCATTCCGGCAGTATGCCTTCGAAGAGGCAGAGCACTGCGCAAAATTCGCAGAGTTGCTTGGTGAGATAGTATGGGATACCAAAGTAAACCTCGAAAAGCGAATGATGGCAGAAGCAGGTGCTTGCGAGGAGAAACTGCGAATTGCAAAGCGTGCTAAGGCACTCGATCTTGACGCTATTCATGACACTGTTCACGAGATGGCTAAGGACGAGGCAAGGCATGGCGCAGGCTTCCAAGGTCTATTTAACAGATACTTCAAAAAGTAAAGGGTACTTCTAAAAATTCCACGTTTTAGATTATCCCCTATTAATAAACATAATTTACACTTTTATTAGTCTTTCGGCTTTTTCTTGGTATCTTTTTGACTTTCACTCGGTCACAATGCCCGCATTGCTTCCTCATTCAAGCCAAAAATCTACTCAAGAAAAATTCCGAAATCCCAATAAAGTAATTTTTAGAAGTACCCTAAACAATTATGGCTGCAAACCTATATAATCAATATGCGTGGCTTGTTGATACTATCCGCACGGCGGGACGTATCACTAAGCGAGAGATAGATGAGCGGTGGGCAAGGTCGCCTCTTAACGAGAAAGGCGACAAGGTGTATCCGCTTAGGTCTTTTCATCGGCACAAAGATGCTATCGCCGATTTGCTCGGAATTTATATAGGTTGCGACAAGTTTGACGGAAATCGCTACTATATTTCCGACAGAGCGGGAAATATGGGTAGCGATTTCCGAACAAAACTTTGTAATGTTCTCACTTTTGCCAATCTCTTGTTGGACTCACCCGATATGCAAAAAAAGGTGGTATGGAGCCGGACCAACGATGGCAGCGAGCATCTTGCCACGCTGCTTGATGCGATGCGCAACAAGAGACTGGTCATGCTGAAACTAACGCAGGAAAAGGGCGCGAGCGAAAGAATAGTATTGCCATATTGTATCGCCCAAAACGATATGCAATGGTATCTCGCCGCCAAAGATGATAAGTCAGGCGGTGAGATTGAGGTTATTTCACTTGTTGATGTCCGAACCGTCAATGTACTCAAAACCAAAGGCGTTGTGCCAAAATGGTTTAAGGGTGACATGTTCTTCGCCTCATATTTCGGCAAGGTTGAGCCGATTGCGGATAAAAAAAGAACCAAATCAGACAGTAAGAAACAGAAGGCAAATGCAGCATCGGCAGAAACAAAAAACAGCAAAGCTGAATCAGAAACAGGTGCCTCTGCTAATGCTCAGTTATCTCTATTTTAGATAGCAATACTTCACTCTTTCGCCGTATTTATATCTTTATGAAATTAGTTTTTGCGACCAATAATGCTCACAAGTTAGCAGAGGCGAGGAAGATACTGTCAGATATTGAGATTCTCAGTCTTGACTCGCTATGCTTGCAGGCTGATATTCCTGAGGATGGCAATACCTTGCAGGATAATTCTCTCTTTAAGGCTGAGTTTGTAGCAGGTTGGTTGAGGAAAAATATGCCGGTGTCTGATATACAAGGTTGTTTCGCAGATGATACCGGTTTAGAGATTGAAGCGTTAGGCGGTGCGCCGGGAGTTTATACTGCCCGCTATGCGGGCGAACCGACCGACAGTGCTGCTAACAGAAGAAAGGTATTAGAAGAGTTGCGCGGCAAGGATAATCGCGCTGCGCAATTTAGAACGGTGATGACGCTTATAACTTTTGAAGGTGAAGAGAATAGTATCTCTCAGTTTGAGGGTATAGTTAGAGGACAGATGGCTACGGAAGAAAGAGGCGAACGAGGGTTCGGTTATGACTCTATCTTCATCCCCGAAGGTTATTCCGAGACATTCGCGCAACTGCCGGAAGAAACCAAAAATTCAATCTCGCATCGTTCCCGCGCCCTCAAAAAAATGCGCCGAGGCTAAAGTTGAAAGCTAATTACTCAGTTACTTATTTTGAGCCATTCGATAAAAGCTTGCGGGTTGGTTGAAAATGCGTAGGGCTCGGATATCTTATCCCCGTTTGGCGATAACTGAATATAGTAAGGCTGTGCGTTAGCACCGAACATCTCTCTTTGTAAGCGTGAGTTCTTCTCGCCTTCTCCTCCCTTGATATCAACATATAGTTCTATCAGGACGTAGTTTTTCAGTCGTGCTTGTACTGCCGTATCTGCGAGGACATAGGCTTCCATCTTACGGCAGTTGACGCACCCTACACCGCTGAAGTCGAGCAGAACAGGTTTGCCCTCTTGTCGTGCATATGCCATACCCTCGTCAAAATCGCTGAAGACCTCGCGCCCCTCTATTGGCATAGGAGGAGCAAAGGCGGACACAACCTTAACCGGTGCACCCCATAAACCGGGGATAAGGTAAGCGGCAAATCCCCATGATGCTATAATAAGCACAATGCGAATTACTTTGCGTGTCGTGCTTATTTTTTTTATGCCGACAAGCAAGTAGATACCCATCGCCAAGAATATAATTATCCATAAGGTGAGGAAAAGCCAACGCGGTAATATGCCCCAACCGTATGCCATATCTGCCACGGAGAGGAATTTGAGCGATAGTGCTAACTCAATGAATGCCAACACCACCTTGAATGATTGCATCCAATCGCCTGAGCGTGGTGCTTTTTTTAGCCATTCGGGAAACATAGCGAACAGCGAGAAGGGTAAGGCGAGGGCAATAGCGAAGCCTAACATACCTATTGCCGGTGCTAATAGGGATTTGCCCGCAGCCTCAACAAGTAAGGTGCCGATAATAGGACCGGTGCAGGAAAAAGATACTATCACGAGCGTAAACGCCATGAAGAGGATGGATAGGAAACCTGTCGCAGACGAAGCACGATTGTCGAAATGTGTTGACCAGGAAGAGGGTAATGTTATTTCAAACAGACCGAAGAATGACAAGGCGAAAATTACCAAGATGGCGAAGAACACCAAATTGACGATGGCGTTTGTGGAAAGAGAATTCAGGGCTGAAGCCCCAAAGATGACTGTCAGTAATAGTCCTAAACCGACATAGATAATGATAATGGCTATACCGTATAGCATTGCAGAGCGCAGACCGCCTCCGCGCTTTATGAAAAAAGATACGGTCATCGGTATGATAGGCCACACGCACGGGGTAAAGATAGCAAGTAACCCGCCGAGCAAGCCAAGTAAAAATATCGTAAGCAGAGACCTGTCGCCCGACTGACTGTTATCTGCTGACTCTGCACTCGGTACATCGTACTTCGTGCCTTGCCCTTCGTCCTTCGTGTTTAGTTTTTCCTCCGTCGGCGGGAGGCACATTGCGTCATTGCACGCCATATATCTGACGGTTGCGCTAACATCTCCTTTGCTCGTCAGTTGGCGAAAAACGACAGTGCCTTCGTAGTATGAGAGAAGCATCTCAAAATTCTCATCGTAAGCGGAGATAAGCGGGGCATCGGTTGTGGTCGTCCCATAGAGGGTAATGTCGGCAGATGTTTCCGACGCTTGCGCACCCTCGTAACTGAAAGAGGTTGCGATAGGACCGCCTTCGGGAATCGACTGACTATACAAATGCCAACCCTCGTCAATTTGCGCTTTGATGAGCACTTCTTGGCAAGGAGGAGCGGCAGCGCACTCCTGAACGTCGCAAATCGTATCATTAAGATCGTTTATCTCAATTGACCAATGTATAGGTTCAATTATCTGCGCCACAACGCATGATATGGTCATCGTCATAGCGCAGATAATGGCAATGCTTCTTCTCATTTTCTCGTGTTTTGTAGGGCTTCGCCCGTTTGTTCTCTGCTCTTTTTAGGAAGAGGTCTTTTTACTTTAGTGAAAATGCAGCGCGGCATCTGAGGGCATACGCCAATCGCCGCGAGGCGAGAGACTGACGAAGGTTACCTTCGGACCATCAGGCAGGCACGACCGCTTATATTGTTGAGACACAAAGCGGCGGACAAACACCTGTAGCCAGTGCTCTATAGTATCGTGGTCGTACTTGTCGCGAAAAGCCTGATCTGCCATATATAATATCTTCTTAACTGAAAAACCGTAGCGCATAAAGTAGTAGATGAAGAAGTCGTGAAGTTCGTAAGGCCCCACTTTGTCTTCAGTCTTTTGCGTTATCTCACCGTCTTCGTCAGTAGGTAGCAGTTCGGGGGAGACAGGAGTGTCAATAATATCTCTAAGTATGGTGGCAATCTCTCCGCCGAAGATATTCATTGCTGCGTAATTGACCACTCCGCGAACTAAGGTCTTTGGGATACCGGCATTAACGCCGTACATTGACATTTGATCACCATTATAAGTGGCCCATCCGAGTGCTAACTCACTCAAATCGCCTGTCCCTACTACAAGACCGTTGTCTTGATTGGCCATATCCATTAGAATCTGAGTGCGCTCTCGAGCCTGCGAGTTTTCGTAAGTTATATCCCGCATTGTAGGATCATGACCTATATCTTCGAAATGTTGCGTAACGGCAGCCGCTATACTTATCTCTCGCTGCGTGATGCCTAACTTATTCATAAGATGCAGAGCGTTTTGATAAGTGCGGTCGCTGGTACCGAAGCCGGGCATGGTAACACCTATAATCTTCTCGCGTGGTATATTGATTAGGTCGGCTGTGAGGCAACTGACGAGTAGTGCCAGCGTTGAGTCTAAACCGCCTGATATACCGATGATAAGCGTATTTGCGTGTGTGTGCTCCCAGCGTTTTGCCAAACCTGAGGTTTGTATCGACAATACATCAGAGTAGAACGATTCGACATCCGTCCCCTCCGGCAGGAATGGGGTAGTGGAGAAGTATCTATGTTCGGGCTCCACGATATTGCAGCTTGCCGCCGTAACGCTCACCCTGCGATATTCGCCTTGGTGATCGGCGGTGAAGTTATTATTGCGCTGACGATCAGTGCGAAGTCGCTCAATGTCAATCTCGCTAATGAGCATATTCGAACTGCGGCGGAAACGCTCTCCCTCGGCTATCATATCGCCGTTTTCAGCGATGTAAGTGCTGCCGGAGAATACTACATCAGTGCTGCTCTCTCCTACGCCCGATGATGTATAGACGTAGCCGCAGTGTACGCGGGCAGACTGCTGAGTTATCATCCGGCGACGGAAATCGTGCTTGCCTGTTATGCAGTTGGAGGAGGAGAGATTGAAGATTATCTCCGCCCCCTGTATCGCTAACTGCGTTGAGGGGGGCAGAGGTGACCATAGATCTTCGCACATCTCTATACCGAAGACATAATCGGGGGTGGTGAAAAGCAGGTCGTGTCCGAAAGGAACATCACCGGAAAAGAGATCAAGGGTCTTAACATGCGAGTCGCGCCCCGGAGTGAACCAACGCTTCTCGTAGAACTCACCCGTGTTGGGCAGGTTAACTTTCGGAACAACGCCGATAACCTCGCCATCAGACAACACAAACGAGCAGTTATATAGGTTGTTATCTACTTTGAGCGGACAGCCGACAATCACTATCGTACTTAAAGAGCGAGTGGCGTAACAGATATCTTCTAATGCAGATAACGCCTGCTGCTGCAAGTCTTGCAGGAAGAAGAGGTCGGCGCAGGTGTAACCCGTTATGCATAATTCAGGAAAGCACACAACATTGACATTCTCTTTTGCTGCCTCCGCTATCATGCTTATTATTTGCTGCTTGTTGTATTCGATGTCTGCAACCCGCATCTCCGGTACGGCAGCACCTACTCTTACATATCCGAGCTTATCCATAGTATCTGATTTACGATTAATTTATGCTTTCAACTTAGTCCCTTGGTACTTAGTCCCTTAGTCCCCTTACTCGGCTTTCGGCTGCTTATCCTCCGAAGTTATCGAAGCGGATATCTTGATCTTCTACGCCGAGTGAGTGCAGAAGGTCGAGAACCGTTTTTGCCATCATTGGAGGACCGCAGAGATAATATTCTATATCTTCAGGTGCTTCATGCTGTTTGAGGTAAGTATCGCCCATGACAGGAGCGATGAAGCCCGGAGTATATTTGATGCCGAGAGAGTCGGCCTTCGGGTCGGGGCGGTCAAGCGCCAAATGGAAATGGAAATTAGGATACTCCTTCTCCAGTTCGAGGAAGTCTTCCATAAAGAAGACCTCGTCAATGCCACGAGCACCATAGAAATAGTGCATCTCGCGGTCGCGAGTGTGGAGAGTCTTGAGCATGTGCATTATCTGTGCACGAAGCGGAGCCATACCGGCACCACCGCCTACCCATATCATCTCTTTCTTTGAGTCGAAGACGGGGTGGAAATCGCCGTAAGGACCTGACATCGTCACTTTATCACCGGGTTTGAGGGAGAATATATATGTTGAAGCAATACCACAAGGAACATCCATAAAGCCGGGACCTTGGTCCTTCGGCTTGAACGGGGGGGTAGCAATACGCACCGTCAGTGTGATGATATCACCCTCATCAGGATAATTGGCCATTGAGTATGCGCGAATTGTAGGCGTGTCGTTCTTCTGATGCAGACCGAAGATACCGAATTTCTCCCATGACGGCACATATAAGTCGCCAATCAACTCGCGATCGAAATCTTTGTAATAGATATCGTATGTCGGTATCTTGATTTGCGCATACGAACCGGGCACGAAATCCATGTGCTCTCCGGGAGGTAGTGCTACCTTGAACTCTTTGATGAACGACGCTACATTCTTGTTCGAGATAACGGTACATTCCCATTCTTTGACTCCGAGTACTGATTCCGGCACTTTCAGTTGCAGGTCTTGCTTAACCTTTACCTGGCAACCGAGACGCCAATGGTCTTTCTGCTCTTTGCGAGAGAAATGTACTGTCTCTGTCGGCAATATCTCACCGCCGCCGTCTAATACTTGGCATTTGCACTGACCGCATGAACCCTTACCACCGCAAGCGGAGGGAAGGAACACACCGGCGTTTGCCATTGTTGATAATAGTGACCCTCCGGCAGGAACATCGTACTCCTTGTCGCCGTTAATAGTCACCTTCACATTGCCGCTTGCTACGAGATAACGCTTCGCAACAAGCAACACAATCACGAGCAAGAGTATCACTCCCAAGAATACTCCAATGCTCAATAAAATTGCTGCTGTGTTCATTGTGATTTTTTTTGTTCGTTAAAATTAAAAGCTGTTAAGATTACATATTTCGTACTTTATATGTAGTCTATATCTCTGCAAAGGTAAGCAATTTTCAGTAATAATACAAATCATTTGTTTCTCTTTTTATGAATAATAACAAATTTTTATTTTTATTTTGCATATCTCACTAAATTGTTGTATCTTGATGTAATCAGCGAACCGAAATGTGCCTATTTTATCGGCTTGTTATTTTAATGGCTGATTACCTTTCCCTATAAAATCCCCATCCAAAATATCATAATACCTCTCGAAATACTCGCGCAGGAGCGCCAGCACCTGCGCTTTCTTTTCTGCGCGGGCGTTGGCTGCGCCGAACAGCGGCATCGGCGGCAGGCACTCGGTGATGGCTATACCGTTCTCCTCTATCTCGCCTATCTGGAACGAATGTTGCATAAAAGCATACGTAGCCTCACGATTCAGGTTCTGCGCCGCAATCATCTCATCGAGTTGCTCTGTGGCACGCTCGCGCACGAAATGCGTCCACTCCTCTTGTATGTTTGCCCCTGAATAACGCATCACAAATTCCTCTATCAGTTCGCGCTTGTTGCGCAGTTTATCGCTGGCACCGATAGCGCGACGAAGGGTGATCTCAACGAACTGCTGAGTGTCCTCTGCCTTGTCCTTCCGCGCCTCCTCTATCAGACGCAGAATATAATCTATATTCACATCCACCTGCTTGAGCAGTTCTATCTCGAACTGCAGGTCATCGTTGATATTCACCGCCTTAGCACCTCGCTCGGAGCGGTATTTATCGCGCAGGTCAAGGTACCGGCTGCGGTAGTCCTGCTCCTGATAATCGGTTAGCAGGCGACGCTCCGCATATTGGTCGAAGGTAGAGAGGATATTGACGGCTCGCAGGTAAGTGCCGAAAGTCTTGATAAACGCTTTCTCCTGCTCCTCGCCAAGCAGCGGTTGCGAGATAGGGAAATCCCTGAGCAGACTCCCCACCAACTCGCGATAACCCAAATGGTGCTTGCCGTTCTCCTCGAAGCCCTCGAAGTACTCCTCGAAAGTGCGCAGCAGCACCACTCCGCAGGCATCGTTGTCGCCAAAGAGCCGTAGCGCATCGTTGGTGGCATCTTCGAGGTTGCGGAAGCAGACTATATTGCCGAAGGTCTTGACGGAGTTGAGGATACGGTTGGTGCGCGAATATGCCTGCATCAGCCCGTGCAGTTGCAGGTTCTTATCCACCCACAGCGTGTTGAGCGTGGTGGCATCGAAGCCCGTGAGGAACATATTAACCACAATGAGCATATCCAACTCGCGGTTCTTCATCCGCTGCGACACATCCTTGTAGTAGTTTTGGAACGCATCGCCCTCGGTGGAGAAGTTAGTGTGGAACATCTCATTATAGTCGCGTATGGCTTTATCGAGGAACTCGCGCGACGGAGCGTCGAGAGCCTCGGCGGAGTCGGAGTTCTCCTCGCGCAGCAGTCCGCTCGCCTCTGTCTCACCCTCGTTGGCGGCGTAGGAGAAGATAGTGGCAATCTTCAACCGACGGTCTTCCGGCAGGGCTGACATCTGCTTAAGGAACTCGTTGTAATACATCTTAGCGGCAGGAATACTTGCTGTTGCGAAGATGGAGTTGAAGCCGAGTATGCGTTTGTCTTGCAGTTTATAGGACTGGTTGCGCTTGGTCTTTTGGTCGAAATGTTCCAAGGTATATCTCACCACCTGCCGTATGCGTTCGGGCGCGAGGAGAGCCTGTTCGCGCAGTATATCCGGCACCTGCTCATCCCGTACATCGGGCTTGATGTCCACCGTCCTTATATACTCAACGCGGAAAGGCAGCACGTTACGGTCGGCTATGGCATTGATGACCGTATAAGTGTGCAGGCGTGTGCCGAAGACGCTTTCCGTGGTGTCAAGACCGTTGGCGTTATCGGGGAAGATAGGCGTGCCGGTGAAACCGAAGATATGATATTGCTTGAAGCGCGAGGTTATCAGGCGGTGCATCTCGCCGAACTGCGAACGGTGGCACTCATCGAAGATAATAACCACATGCTTGCCATACACCTCATGGCGCGGGTTCTTCTTGCAGAAGATCGACAGTTTCTGTATGGTGGTGATGATGATTTTCGCAGCATCGCTGTTGTCCTCTAACTGCTGTTTGAGCACCGCCGTTGACTTATTCGAGTTAGCCGAGCCTTTCTTGAAGCGGTCGTACTCGCGCATGGTCTGGTAGTCCAAGTCCTTGCGGTCCACCACGAACAGCACCTTGTCGATATACCCGAGCTCGCTCGCTAATTGTGCGGTTTTGAAGGACGTGAGTGTCTTGCCCGAACCGGTGGTGTGCCATATATACCCACCTGCCTCTCGCTTGCCGAGTTGGCGTTGGTTGGTAGCAATGAGGATACGCTGCAGGATAGCTTCCGTGGCACATATCTGATACGGACGCATCACCAGCAGCAGGTTCTCCGCCGTGAAGACGCAGTACCGGCAGAGGATATGAAGGATAGAGTGTTTCTGGAAGAAAGTGGCGGTGAAGTCCTCAAGGTCGATGATGCGCTGGTTCTCGAAGTCCGCCCAGTACGAGGTGAACTCAAAAGCACACTGCGAGCGCATACTGGCTTGTGCCACACCATAACGGCGGGTCGTGGCTTCCTTGACTGCCTGATAACGGGTCGTGTTGGAGTAGTATTTCGTCTCCGTGCCGTTGGAGATGACAAACAGTTGCACGTACTCATACAGCCCGCTTCCCGCCCAGAACGAGTCGCGCTTGTAGCGGTTGATCTGGTTGAACGCCTCACGCAGGGCTACACCGCGACGCTTGAGTTCGATATGTACCATCGGCAGACCATTGACCAAGATAGTGACATCATAGCGGTTGGCATGCTTGCCGCCGTCCGGCACATACTGATTGATGACCTGCAGGTGGTTCTCGTGGATACGGTGCTTGTCCAAGAGGCGCATGTTCTGATAGGTACCATCATCGCGAAGCAAGAGAATCTGCGTGGTGCGGTCATCTTGCAAGAGACGCGTCTTATCTTGGATAGAGGCGTTCTGATTGGCTATCTTCGTGCGGAAGAAACCCTCCCACTCATTGTCGGTAAAGCGGATGCTGTTCAGTCGCTCAAGTTGCGCACGCAGGTTAGCAATAAGGTCTGCCTCCGTGTGAATAGGCAGGTACTCATAACCTTGCCGTTGCAACTGACTGATAAAAGCCTGTTCCAACTCAGCTTCGCTCTGGTAGGCCTCACGAGCCGATGCCTGATGCTCAAACTTAGCAACAACGGTCGATTGAGTGTTTTCGGAAATCAAATTCATAACAATGCTTAATTATTCGTTGTGGGAGGTTTGTCGGGGAAAACTCAAGAGTTTGTCGCGGTAGTATTCATATCTTTTCTGTTGTGCGGCTTGCTCGGCAGGGATGCCATCCGTCAGGCTGGTCGTCAAGGCTTCGAACTTATCCAAGATAGCCACTATCCGCTCTTGCTCAGAGAGAGGGGGGATGGGGAGTTTGTAGGACTTAATCTTTTGAGCATTGATATTATTCTGTGAACCTTCACCCATTCCTTTTATATTCTCATATTCTTTACATACCCAATAATACACATACTTATACATGGCTTGCGCTGGGTCTATCTCTAAATTACAGCAAGCTTGATTTGTTGTAACAGGGATTTTGTTTATGCAGGATTTTCCGGCAGTAGCTCCATACATAGCAATAATTACGCAATTAGCAGGTATTAACTTTGCTGAGGAATTTTTTACTGCATCTTCTGTAATGTGAATTTCTGTATCATAGACCTCTTTCCAATCCACTTCCTGTGTTCTCATCCATGGTATGGTGCCTTCAAAGTACTCTGCATGATTTCTGGCGGGAGTACCTCCTGATACTATTTTCGTACACACCTCCCCCAGTGTTTTCCATTCCCATGTTTGACTATAGGGATACTTATAGGATACCGAAGGGATAGGCATATAGTGGGCAACGCCTCCGAGCGTTGCATTATCATTGTGACCCACGCCTCCGAGCGTTGCATTATCATAGTGGTCAACGCCTCCGAGCGTTGCATTATTGTCGGAGTGCACGCGGCTCGCGTGCCGAGGCTCTTGCTCTTGCAAACCCCAATTGCGATCATCGGTTGAGTCTCCGGCAGGATTGCCATCCGTATGCGGCGTAAGCAGTTGGGTACGATAGTACTCATACTGCTTACGACGCAATTGCAGCTCCGCTTGCAGCTCCGCTGCAAGCGCCGAAAATTTGTCCAAAACCTCCACTATCCTTTCCTGAATAACAAGAGAAGGAATGGGGATTTCGAATTGTGAATACTTAGAAATCCAATATCGAGTATGCTCTGTTGCTTGAAATTTTATGCATTGCATTGCATAATAAACAAAGCGGAAATTGATGTTTACCTCCTTTTTAGGGCGCAACATTTTCATTGCAGAACTTTTAACTTTAAAGTCAAATTCCACCCAATGGAAAGAAGTCGTAAAGTCATCAAATATTATCGTAGGCTGTTCTTTTGATGCTTTATAAATACCTTCCTTTTCGTTAGTATATCCTAAAATAAAACTCTGCCCTGCTGTGAGTACGGGTGTCAAATATGAATCATCATAATCAGTATTTTTGACGATGTAGGGCGTAGGTTGCTCATAGTCTAATACTTCCCCCAGCCTTTTCCATTCTACTCCATTGGGGCATAGGTCGGCAATCATTTGTTCTATGTGTGTGGTGTTTGTCATTGTAGCATGGGATTAGGCTGCGGGCTGACGCCCGCAGCAGTTGACGAAAAGGAGGACGAAGGGGAGGACGAAAGGGAACCCGCAGCAGAGGACGAAAGGGGGCGGCTTTCGTTGCCTGCGGCGCGCGTCAGCGCGGTGGGTACGCGTCCGTTATAGCCTTCGCGGATACGGCGGGCAGAGGAGGCGAGGTCGGCAGCGTAGTCGTTGAGCGAGAGGCATTGGTCACGGGTGATGCTTCTCTCTGCCGCCTCCTCGCTGCCCGTAGGGAAAGGTGATAGCACCAACAGAAAGCCCTGCACGCAACCATCGAAGTTCCTACCCTGCGGATAGACGAACTGCCCATCCATGGCACGCTTGACTAACCTCACCATCCGCAGCCGCTCGCTATAGCAGGCCTCATACACGGCTTTCTCGGCGGGGGAGATGAAAGGCGAGATAAGCACCACTCCCGCCCGTGCTAAGGTGAGGTAATGCTCCACCTCGGCTTGTATCTGTTCGGGTGTGAGGTTACGGTGGCAGCGCACCTGTTGGCGGTCGGGGTAGGTCAGCAGGAACGTGTTGCCTACGGCGGTGTAGGCTGTCCCGCTCTCGCCGGCACGGAAATTATATGTCTTGCGCAGGCGGTCGGGATAGTGGTGCTTCAGCCATAGTCGGCGCGGGTTATCGCGCAGGTAAGCTATCCAGCCTTGCAGCTGCCCTCGGTTAAGTAAGGGGCGGTCGTTATACCCCGCGCTGAAGAGGGGCTGCCTTTCGTCTCCTGCGCCGCGCGTCAGCGCGGTGTTTCCTTCGTTGCCTGCCCCGCGCGTCAGCGCGGCGGTAAGGCTCCAGTAGGCACGCGAGCAGGCTCCTTTCCATGCGCCGATGATCTTACCTAAGTGCCACGATGCCGGCAGCGGGTCGCGTATGTATAGTATGCCATGAAAATGGTCGGGCATGAGTTGGTACTGCAGCACCTGTACACGGCAGCCTGTTTTCTCTTTTACCTTGCTCTCTATGTCACGGAAGGCGGCTATCACCGCCGTGCCGAGGGCGGTGGGGATTATATGTGCGGTGTCGGGGCTGTCGCCTGCGAGGGAGCCGAGCAGGCGTTGGCGACCTGTGGTGGAGACGGTGATCAGGTAGGCGGCGGGCTTGGTGTAGTCGTGTCCGTTCTTGCGGCGTAGTTTGCTGTGCTTGACGGGGGCACGGAACTGCGGGCTGATGCCCGCAGCAGAGGACGAAAAGCGGAACTCCGAGCTCACGCTCGGAGCAGAGGACGAAGCGGGGCGGCTTTCGTTGCCTGCGGCGCGCGTCAGCGCGGTGTTGCCTTCGTATCCTGCGGCGCGCGTCAGCGCGGTGTTGCTTTCGTTGCCTGCGCCGCGCGTCAGCGCGGGGGTATGTGAGGTGCTTGCGTTCATTTGTTTCTTGCGTACGTTTGTTTCTTGTGTGTGGTTATAGCGTTGCTATCAGCTCGTCTATTTGCTCGCGCAGTTCGTTCTCGCGGGCTACTATCTGCCGAAGCTCGGCGTTGAGTTGATCGATGTCTATCTGCTCGCGGGTGTCCTCTTGCTCTACGTATGAGTTCACGGAGAGGTTATAGCCGTTGTCGGCAATATCTGCATTGCTTATGAGGCTGGTATAATGCGGCGAGGTGGCGCGGTCCGCATACATGGCCATGATCCGCTGTATGTTCTGCGGTGTGAGTTTGTTCTTGTTGCCCTCGTGGGCGAACTCATTGGAGGCGTCGATGAAGAGCGTTTTGTTGTCGCTTTTGTTCTTCTTGATGACGATGATACAGGTAGCGATAGAGACACCGAAGAAGAGGTTAGCAGGTAGTTGGATGACGGTGTCGATGTAGTTATTATCAATGAGATATTGGCGTATCTTCTGTTCTGCGCCACCACGGTATAGCACGCCCGGGAACTCAACGATAGCCGCTGTTCCTTCGGCGGAGAGCCACGAGAGCATGTGCATGGTGAAGGCGAGGTCGGCTTTGGATTTCGGGGCGAGTACACCGGCAGGCGCAAAACGCGGGTCGTTGATGAGGATAGGATTATCGTCCCCCACCCAGCGGATGGAGTATGGCGGGTTGCTGACGATGACATCAAAGGGCTGATCGTCCCAGTGGTGCGGCTCGATGAGCGTGTCGCCGAGGGCTATGTCGAAGTGGTTATAGTTGATGTCGTGGAGGAACATATTGATACGGCAGAGGTTGTAGGTGGTCTGGTTTATCTCCTGTCCGAAGAACCCCTGACGTATATTCTCCTTTCCGAGCACCTTAGCGCATTGCATGAGCAGGGAGCCTGAGCCGCAGGCGGGGTCATAGACCTTGTTCACTTTCTGTTTGCCGAGAGTGGCGATGCGTGCGAGGAGCTCGCTTACCTCCTGCGGCGTGAAGAACTCGCCGCCGGACTTGCCTGCACTGCCGGCGTACATAGTCATGAGGAACTCATAGGCATCGCCGAAGGCATCTATCTTATTCTCTTTGAGGTTGCCGAGGTTCATGTCACCTATGGCGTTGAGAATCTTGACGAGGCGTTCGTTGCGTTTGGAGACGGTGGCACCGAGTTTGGAAGAGTTGACATCGAGGTCGTCGAACAGTCCGCGCATATCCTGCTCGCTGTCGGTGCCGATAGCGGACGCTTCGATAGACTTGAAGACCTCGGCAAGGGTCATGTTGAGATTCTCATCTGCGGCGGCATTGCGACGCACGTTAGCGAAGAGTTGGGAGGGCAGGATAAAGAACCCTTTCTCTTTCACTATCTGCTCTTTGGCGGAGATGGCTTCGGAATCGTTGAAGGTGGTGTAGTCGAAGTCGGTAACGCCTGCTTTGTGTTGCAGGTCGTTGATATAGGTTGTTATGTTCTCCGATATATAGCGGTAGAACAGCATGCCGAGCACGTATTGTTTGAAATCCCAACCATCGACGGCTCCGCGCAGGTCGTTAGCAATCTGCCAGATGGTTTTGTACAGTTCTTGTTTTTGTTGGGTTGATGTAGCCATAGGTGTATGTGTGCGGTGAATTGTTTTTTAGACTTTTAACCCTTCATTAAGTGCATATTTTAGGCTATGTCTTTATTGTTTGTTTGATTAGTGTTCGGCACTAAAATACTTTTCCATTTGTGCTTTTTGCAGTTCGGCATCATCGAGGTAGTTGATGCGCATGGCGCGTCGCACCTCTTCTATTGTTGCATGCCCTTGTTTGCGAGCCTCTTCCGTGCCGCGGCGAAGGATATCATATACCTCAGGTATATGCTGTTCCCAGTAGTGGCGGCGGTTGCGAATAGGCTCAAGCATCTCTTGCATAATCTTATTAAGGAAGAGTTTGCACTTCATGTCGCCGAGTCCGCCTGCGGTGTAATGTGCTTTCAGTTCGTCTAAATTTTTATAATCCTGCCAATAACGCTCGAAATGTTCGTCT
>FLNU01001228.1_pt1 | contig 41815 bp, 31 predicted proteins | sample 1140361 | NCBI WGS metagenome assembly FLNU01 (sample SAMEA3878206, study PRJEB12797) | bioreactor metagenome | biome: Moose rumen | place: Sweden | collected 2011-10 | reverse complement strand
TTAAAATTACCTCTTGTTTCAGCGAAAACTAATTTTTAGCTTTACGCTCTTGATGAATTTTTTTCATAATACCTTGTTTACTTAAAATCGAGCGGACGGTATCCGTAGGTTGCGCACCGTTTTTAATCCACGCCATAACTTTTTCCTCATCAACATTGACGATAGCAGGATTTTTCGTCGGGTCATAATTGCCTACGATTTCGATAAAACGTCCGTCACGCGGCGAACGGCTATCCGCCACAACTATGCGATAGAAAGGTTGCCTTTTCGCACCCATTCTGTTAAGTCTGATTTTTACCATAAATTTTTCACCACCTTCCAAAGATTTTCTGATTGCAAAATTTATCTTGAGTTACCGAGAATTTGCTTACAGTTGAAAAAATTTATTAACGTCAACAAAATTTCCGTTATATCCAATACTACGCAAATACTCAGCCAAATTAGGCGGCTTGTGAAAATCTGCAACGATAATCGGAACATTTCGCAAGGCCACAAGGGGGGGGTATCGATGCCCAGTATTTGAATGTTATATACAGTACCGCGTGCCTTAAGATCTAAAATGTACTTGACGTTACACTTTTCAGAAAGTTTTAAAGCCATAGTTATACCAATTGGAGTTGCACCGTAAATTATTGCCGCGCCACCACAACTTTTGATAAAATGCGCTATTTCGTCAAAAACAGATTCGTTAAGAACCATTTGACTCAAAATAATTTCCTCTAAATTTTTGATAGTAGCTTCATTCTTTAGGATAATATTTTGAGGCATATCGCCAATTTTACTGTCAACAAAAATATTCCCGGTGACTTTAGGATGTTTGAAAATAGGATCGCTTATTAACTCAAGATACTCTTGATGATAGGGGTGATATTTATTACGAATGTCAGTAATCCAACTATTAAAGTTATTTCTGTTAACGAAAACTATACCGCCCAAATAAACTACATCTACGCCAAATTCTTCTATACAACGTCTTACAAATTCGGGCATTGTGCGGAAATTTCTATCCTGAACAACGAAAGATACCGCAAAATGATTTACGAACCCTTCATCACGCAATTTTTTTATAAAATGCAGATTATGTTCAATTCTTGAAATTGGAAACTTTACGCCGGATAAAGTCTGATAAACATGTTCGTCAAAACTCATCACGCTTATTTGAACTTTCAAGTTATATTGTCCCAAATGTTCAATGCGTTTCCAATGCTCTTCATCGAACAATGAACCGTTTGATATAATTTGTACTGTAATTTCTTCTTTGGGAGCAATCGGACGCCACCTTGACAGAAAATCCAAAGTGTGCTTACTGACAAATATTTCGCCACAGCCATTAGTATGAACATATTTGCAGTTAGGCATATAAGGCTCTAACCTTTTTTCTATTGTATCATACAGTGCCCTTATTTCCGGTGAATAAGAATTGCTGTGATGTCTGCAAAAGGTACAATCATAATTGCAGGTATCTTCATAACAAAGTCCGATTTTAGTAGGTAAGGTCGGTATTTCATCAACTTCGACTAAATTGACATTTTCAAAGTTTCCAGTTTTTACATGAGTACAATCTGAACTGCAAACGGAATAATCTCCTCTTGCAAGGCATTCTAAAATGTAACGATTCTTTTCGCCATTCCAAATTTCAGATAAATCATTGTGGAGTAAATTACCTATAGCTTTGTATTCGGGACGCATAAGACAACACTGAAAGACTGTTCCGCCAAGTACCACTTCAGCTTCAAAAGCATTGGCACAAATTTTCATAACATACACCACCTTTCACTGAATTTTTATTGTCAACTATTTTATGAAGGGAAATTTTCCGCCGAGATTTCCTAAGAGACCGCCGAGATCTGGCATTCTAAGTTTTTTAGAAACACCCTTTTTATTTTTCCCCTTTTTATTCTTAGCTTTCTTTGAGGCTTGCTGTTGCTGAACTTTAGCATTCATTTGACGCATCATTTTGCGCATTTCCTCAAACTGTTTGAGAAGTTTATTAACGTCAGAAACTTGCGTCCCGCTACCCATTGCTATACGTTTTTTGCGTTTAGCGTCGATTATGTCGGTATTTTGGCGTTCCTTCGGCGTCATCGAAAGGATAATCGCTTCCATATGCTTAACTTCTTTACCGTCAAGGTCTAAATCGACTCCGACAAGTTTTTTCTTAAGCGAACCCATACCGGGTATCATACCAAGTAAATCGTTGAGTGAGCCAAGTTTTTTAACGTGTTGAAGTTGTTCCAGAAAATCTGCAAGAGTAAATTCATCTGCCTTGATTTTCTTAACCATTTTTTCGGCGGTTTTCTCATCTATGGTTGACTGCGCCTTTTCAATCAGTGAAAGAACGTCGCCCATACCGAGAATACGTGATGCCATTCTGTCGGGGTGAAAAACTTCCAGCGGTTCAATTTTTTCTCCCATACCGACAAACTTTATCGGACAGCCTGTCGCGGCTTTTATGGAAAGTGCCGCACCTCCGCGAGCATCGCCGTCAAGTTTTGTCAAAACTACTCCGTCAACTGCCAAAGCATTATGGAAAGTCTCCGCGACGTTTACTGCCTCTTGTCCAATCATCGCATCCACGACGAGTAAAATTTCGTGAGGATTTACTGCCGCCTTTATATCCTTAAGCTCCTGCATTAACCTTTCATCTATCTGCAATCGCCCTGCAGTATCTATAATTAAAACGTCTCTTGCATGTGAATCGGCATAAGCAAGCGAATCCTTAGCTATTTGAACCGCGTTTTGAATATCTTCAGTAAAAACCGGTACGTCAATCTGTTTGCCCAAAACTTGCAACTGCTTTATAGCCGCCGGTCTGTAAATATCCGCCGCGACTAATGCCGGACGTTTCCCCTGCTTACGCATTGAAAGGGCTAACTTTCCTGCTGAAGTAGTCTTTCCTGAACCTTGCAACCCGACCATTAAAATTACCGTCGGAGGGCGCGAAGAAATATTTAATTTTGCCGCCTTGCCGCCCATTAATACCGCTAATTCTTCGTCAACAATTTTTATGACGGATTGCGCGGGCGTGAGTTTGCTTAAAATTTCCGTGTCAACTGCGCGGGCTTTTACATTTTTTTCAAACTGCCTGACGATTTTATAGTTTACGTCCGCCGCCAATAATGCCATACGAACATCTTTTAAAGCCTTGTCAACATCTTTTTCAGTCAGCTTGCCATGTCCGCGCAACTTACGAAAGGCTTCCTGTATGTTTTGCGATAAATCCTCAAACATTTTTTTAACCGCCTTTCTAAAAATCTAATCCTTAAAAAACAATTAGCACTACTACGCGCAGTGCCAAGAAATTTCTAAAAGTTCAAGGCGACACCCAGAATCGGACTGGGGATAGAGATTTTGCAGACCTCTGCCTTACCACTTGGCTATGTCGCCAAAATTTTTATACCTGTCAACGCTAACTTTCAACGTCAACGCGCAGATTATAAACGTTAAGCCGCCATAAGTCAAGAAAAATTTTTTAAATTCAACTTTACAAAAAAATCGACTACGAAAATTTTTCCGTAGTCGACAAAAACTTTAAAATCTATTAGTGATTTTGAACCCATTCCCAAATTCCTATGGCAACATACGACCCGCTTCCGTAAACGTAAGATGCCGCTCCCCAAGAATTGGTGTAATAAGGTCTTCCTCCACGATAATAAAACTGATAATGAATGTATTGACCACGACTTGTTACTACATCGCAGGAAAAATTACTGCGTCCGCCAGCTAATGTTTCAGTCAATAAATATGCCGCATCACCGTTGTCTTGATAATTTCCTACATGTTGACGGTAAGCTTCGGCTTGATTGTCTTGACCGCCAATAAATATCAACGTGACAGCCAACAACATTGTTGCTAAAAATTTCTTCACCTCAAACACCTCCGATAATTTCTGAAAATATTTTAACAGTTTCTAGATTAAAAATCAATCTGACTACGATTAAAATTCCATTAAGTTTATCGTCAACTATAAATACTTGCAGTTAGCCTAAGTTCTCCGCGTTTGGTCGGTTGACTGCAGTTGCAAGCTTTATATTAGCATTGAAGTTTCTCAAATCATGTGCCTTAAAACTTACGCTACAAACGTTTCCCTGATTTTTATAATTGGTATAAAGAAAAATTTTTCAAGAAATTTCGCGCCGTTCCTCGCTACAGTTCACGGTTCATTTAGGTGAAAAGGTGTACTATTTTCCAACGAATGGAAAATTTAAATCCGCTATTCAATCGTCAACATTTGAATTGCGCTGGTACCGCCCATGCCGTATTTAATTCCGCTCGTCATAACTACAACGTCGCCTTCTTTGACGATACCGCGTTCAACGGCATTTTTCGTTGCATACGCAATCAGTTCTTCCTGTTCAAGAATCGGCACATTGGGAATTGCCAAAACTCCGCGCCTTAAGTTCAAATGCCTTGCTAATTGTTTATTCGGCGTAAATGCAATAATCGGAGCTTGCGGGCGATATTTTGAAACACTGCGCGTAGTGTAACCCGACTTTGTAGGCGTGATAATCGCCGCCGCGTTGAGTTCATAGGCAAGTTGTACCGTCGCATGAGAAATTGCATCTGTCTGCGAAAACATTTTCTGAACACCTTGACGCTTAAAGATTTTTTCATACTCAATCGATTCATCAACGCGTTTCGCAATCTTACTCATTGTTGCCGTTGCCTCGACGGGATATTTACCGCTTGCAGTCTCGCCGCTAAGCATAATTACATCTGCGCCGTCCCAGATTGCATTTCCGACATCTGAAACTTCTGCGCGAGTAGGACGCGGATTAATCGTCATACTTTCAAGCATCTGCGTAGCAACAATAACCGGCTTACCTACGGCGTTGCATTTCTTGATAATTTCTTTCTGGATAATCGGCACATCTTCAGCCGGAATTTCTACGCCCAAATCACCGCGTGCAACCATAATTCCATCAGAGACCGCAATAATATCATCAATATTTTGGACGCCTGCAAGATTTTCGATTTTCGGAATAATTTCCATTTGTCCGCCATTACGCGCAACCAATTTACGAAGTTCCTCAACATCAGAGGCGCGTTGAATAAAACTCGCTGCTATGAAGTCCATATGATTTTCAATGCCGAAAATTATATCTTTTTCATCCTGTTCGGAAATCGCGGGAAGTCCCAATGCAACTCCGGGCGCGGCTACACGTTTTCTTGTACTCATCTTGCCGGAATTTAAAATCGTCGTATGTATATCTTTGTCAACAATCGCATCAACCGTAAGCTCAACAAGTCCGTCACTCAAAAGAAGTTTATCGCCGGGCTTAACTTCGGTGTAAAGCAATTTGTGACTAACCGATACATGCGTTTCGTCGCCGGGCTCATCGGAATTAGTCAAGATAAATTTATTTCCCGCCGTCAACTGAACCGAACCGTTAGCAAATTCACCAAGACGCATTTCAGGACCTTTGGTGTCGAGAATCAGCGAAATTACACGATCAGTTTTTTTCGCCGCCGCCTTAACCGCGTCAATGCGTTTTTTATGTTCCTCGTGAGTGCCGTGCGAAAAATTAAAGCGTGCGCAATTCATACCGTTCAAAATCAGCTGTTCGATAATTCCTTCGCCGTCTGTCGCGGGACCCTGCGTGCAAATAATTTTTGTCTTCTTAATCACAAAACCGCCTCCTTAAAAAATTCTACATCCATATTATAATTTTTTCTGACAATTTGCAACGCCTTAAAGAAATTTTTTTAAGGAAATATAAGATTACAATAGAACTGCGTCAAAAAATAAGTACAAAAACTTTCTACCGTAACTTTCAAATTTTCGATTATTTAATTATATCGCGCAATTCAACATTGACGCGTAAACGCAGATGAATTTTGACATAAATTTTTAACATATGCTGATTTTAGCATACTTTATTTATATACAAAATTTTTTCTTCGATTAAATTTATTTTTGTTTTATCGTCCTCAAAAAATTTTATGCAAAGTTGTCCCGCCGCATTGATTTTCATTTTAAACAAAATCGCTTGAGTTGACGTGTACAGATGAGAATTTAATTTAACGTCGCCGATATAAACCGCGTCGCCACTTTCCGCTGACAGTTCAACTTCATTGCTGAAACTCTGATAAATCGACAATCGCCAATGATTTTTTATCAGCTCGTCAATGTAAAGCGGTTTATAAGGTGTCATAAATCCGCGCAGTTCATTTCGCTTTATGCAACGAAAAAATTTTTCGCCGCGTTGAATGTAAATCCCGCCCGACGACAAATTTTTTACCTTCACGCGTAAATTTTCTTCGTCCGTAAGTTCGCGATACTTAGCCGCTCCTATCGCCGCACTTAACGTAATTTCTTCACGCTCAATTTCATCATCAAAATTTTCATCGCCAAAATAATTCTTTAAAATCTCCAAAAAATAATCCGTCGCCGAAGTCCCGCCAAAAACTTTTACCGCCGTCACATCTTTTGCAGAAATCCCCGCGTCATCAAGTAAATCATCAAGCATTGAAATAATTTTGGGCTTAATGCCGTCCTTGTCAATCGCTGAAAAAATTTCCTGCCGCGTCAACTCAAATTCGTAAAGTTTACCTCTGTCGTCAATCAAGCTACCCGTCGAAACTTCCTCTTCGTCCAAGAAAATTTCCTTCTTCATACTCTCAATCAGCGTCATCAATTCATAAGGATTCGTCAGGAAAATTCTAACCTTGTCAGTGTACTTCGTCATAAAAACATTTCGCAAAATCGCGTAGTCAATATTCAACCCGCCGTAATTTATATTCGCCGCCGAAAGTTCCGTAACATTTAAATTTTTATCGCGCTCAATCTTGAAAAGATTAACGTCAAGCATCGTCCCGCCAAAATCAAAAATTAATACAATCTGCGCGGAGTCCGTCTCAATAAGTTCATCGCAAGAAAAAATTTCAGCAAAAGACGCAGTGATAATCGTCGAAATCGGTACGTCAGCATTAATCGCGGCTTGCCGAATAATTTTTTTCTGCACATCCGAAAAAGCGGAAGGTACGGTAATTGTCACGTCAAAATTTTCATTTCGCGCGGCTTGATTGGCAATGTGCCGCCAAATTTTTGCAAACATATCTGTTAAAGCATCGGCGGCTGAAATTCTGCGGTTAAGATTGGGAATGAACTTGCTCCACGACTTACCGGCAAGTTTCGGCGTTAAGTGAGAAATTTTATTGTCAATGTCAACGCTGGCTTGCGCATTGTCACCGATTTTAACTTCGACTTCGCCGTTAATGTTGTCGTAAAGAATCGCTGAAGGCAGTGCAACGCCGCCCGCAATGTTCATATTCAACTTGATTGGCTGAATGCGTTTAGTTTGCGGAGAAATTTTTGCCGCCTTAATATCGCAAGCCCCCAAGTCTATTCCGACGTAAGTTTTCATTGTGCGCCACCGTCGAATTTGAGAACAACCATTTTACCTTCCGAACAGAAATTTTCAACTTCGCCGCCTTCCGTCATATAATCCATATAATACGGCAGGCGTTCAACTTCATCAATCGTATTATCTTCCGCTTCATTAGCCGTTTCTTTGCGCGTCACGCTCATTCTGTCAACGTCTTCAGAAGTCATTGCAGTTTTAGGCAATACCGTTGCGGTGTAAACTTGACAAGCGGCAAGGTATTCATTAATTTTGTTGAGGAAGGTTGAATAAAATTTAAATTCGTCATTCTGATTATTTTCATCAAGATTTTCAAGAGTTTCAAGACGCGCCCCGCGATAAATCGAAATAGGCAAAGTCGCCAAGAAAAATTTTGAAAGCGTATTGAAAAATGCCTCAGTGACTTCCTCTGAAAGTGCATCTTCATTAAACTTTTTACGGCGGACTTTATCCGTAACTTTCTTAAGATTTTGGCGGTAATTCTCAATTATGCGAATAAAACTTTCCTTTTTATCGTAGTTGGAACTCTCAAGGAAAGACGTAATGCCGCTGAGGTTGCTTGCGATTTTGAGATTTTTAAAAACTTCGTCCGGCTTATTCGTGAAAAAAATTCTGCCAGTCGGTTTAATGTCAAAATTCTCAATCGTCAAGAAAGTATCTTCCTTCAACGACTCAACAACTTTTCCAAAGTCGGCAATATTTTTTTTGAAAGAATCAAGCAAGTTATCCTGTGCGTCAAGGCGACTTTGCAAGGCAACTAAAAGCTCCGTATGCTCATTAAAATTCTTTTGAGACGAATCAAGCGCACTGTCCTGAATGTCCAACTTAGATTTAATGTCATCTAAAATTTCTTCCTGCGCGTCAAGGTGACTTTGAATGTCGGCTAAAGATTGTTTATTCTCATCAAAATTTTGTTGGAAAGAATTAATCAAGCTGTCCTGCGCGTCAAATTTAGTTTTAAAGTCATCAAAAAGTTTTTCCTGTTCGACAATGTGACTTTGAATGTCGGACAAAGATTGTTTGTTATCGTCGAAATTTTGTTGTAAAGAATCCGACAAGCCGTCCTGATTATCAAACTTAGATTTTAATTCGTCGAAAAGTTTTTCCTGATTGTCAAGGCGACTTTGCAAGGCAATGAACACTTTTTTATTTTCATCAAAATTCTTTTGCACTGCGTTAAAACTATTTTGTATCGCGACAAAATTATTTTTCCACTGCACAAGCGCGACGTGATGTTTTTGGATAGCCGCGTTAAAATCTTCAACTTTTTTATTGAAGTCCGCGTACTCTTCCTCGACAGTCCCTAAACGATCCTCAAAAGTTTTACCTGAATCATCGGAAGTTGCGGGGCGATCTTCCAAAGTCGTTAAACGATCTTCAAAATTGTGAAAGTTGGTTACGACCGCTTTAAAATTGCCGTCAAAAGTTTTAAGACGTTCATCAATCACTTTGAAATTGTCAAAGAAAATTTTTACATTGTCATCAATCGCAGTAAATTTTCCGTCAAAATTTTTGCCTTCAATATCATCAAGGCGTTGTTGCAAAGTTGTATTGACTTGTAAAACTTCCTCAAGGCGGCTCTGCAAAACTTCCAATTTACTTTCGAGGGCAGAAATTTTTTCATTATCTCCGCCGCTTTCAACCGCATCAATACGTTTCGACAAATTATCAGTATCAATTTTTGTTGCGAAGTGCTGATTATCGTTGCTTATGTCCTGCGCCTTACGATTGGCATCGGCGGCAATTTTCTCAACATTTTTTATACGATTTTCAATCTGTTCAGCACTTTTAGTAATGTCGCTTTTAACTTCCTCAACTTTTTCATTGAGACCGCTCTTGCCCAAAAATCCCAGCAGTCCCAAAAGACCGCCTAAACCTAAAAATTCCATTTAATTTTACCTCCGTTAGCGACTTTTAATAGAGGACATTTTTTTCAATTCCGTCCCATCTGTCGCCGAAACATTCTCTCAAAATATTTTCGGTTTTTTCATAGTAACTTACCTGATTAATCGGGCATTCCTCAAAGGCATCCGCGCCGATTGTGGTTAAGGCATTGGAAAATTTTATCTTCGTCAAACTGCTGCAACCTTCAAATGCACTTTCGCCGATTGCAGTTAAGGCGTTATTAAAATTTACTTCCGTCAAACTCTGACAATAGCTGAATGAACCGTAGCCGATAGAATTTAAGTTGTCAGGGAATTTTATTTCAGTCAAGCCGTTGCAACCGCGAAATGCCCCATCGCCGATAGTTTTTAAACTTTCAGGCAAAATGACTGTTTTTAAATCCGTATTGCCGCGAAATGAATGCGCCTCAATAGTTTCTAAATCGTCGCGCAAAACAACCGTACCGACTGCGTGAGATTTGTCGCCGTCATAATACAAATTTTCAAGTGCAGAAGTAGCTTGTTCGTTACCTTCATCGGAAAGTTGTTTAAGCTGTAAAATTTCGTTGAGATTACCGGACTGCGCTAACTTAATAACTTCTTCAGTTTCGAGTTCAGCTTGACTTTGAGAATTTTCATACGCGGTAGTATTCGGTTGAAATTTGCCGTACAAATTCTTCACAAAATTTTCGTCAACTTCCTCAACAGATTTTTTATCGCTGTAAAGTTTAGCCAATTCTAAGCTATCGGAATTATTTTCAGATAAAGCCGCAATTTCAAAAAGTTGCGCGGCACGGCTATGAAATCTCAAAGCGTCCTCAATATCGCCGACCATTATGCAAAGTGAAATCAATTCCGCATTAACGAATTTAATTTTATCTTTCACAGAATCCAGAATTTTTTTAGCCGCATTAATGTTTTTATTAACGCCGATACCCTGAGCGTAAAGCAAGCCCAAACGAATTTTCGCTTTAAGGTCGCTTTTGTTTGCCTGTGCCTTATGCTTAACAAAAGTATTTTTGGCAAGCCATTTATTTATGTCGAAAACTTCGGCAAGCTTGACAATCTCATATTGCGCATCAATATCGCCGTTGTCCGACAAACTTTTATAAGCGTCCCAAGCCTTTTTGTAGAAACTTTGCGCTTTCTCTTCGTTTTTAGTTACGCCCCAACCGTTGTAATACATATTGCCAAAATTTTTTTGTTCGGCAGCATATTCAGCCGTTTTTGTCATTTTCCGCCCTCCATATTTATTCCAAATCACTCTTCTTGGAGAAAGTTACGCCGCCTTGACTAATTTTTTCATCGTCCAAATTTTTCAACTCAACATTAATATCAAGACTGCCGTCAATCTGCGCGGTAAATGTGACTTCAACTTTCACTTCACCGGCTTTTAAATCCGGCGGCAAGTTGTCAATTACAAGCGAATCAATTTGTTCAACGCCTTTATCATAGCCGTATTTTGAATCGGGATAATTTTTAATGTCGCGCTCATAATAATCAATCTCCAACCTGCGCTGATTGTCACGCGAAAGATAAAACGTCCGTTTCTGAGTACAAGGCAAGTTTGCATCTTCAGGAATAAGCAGTTGAAATTTTTCAAACTCCATACCTTCGGCGGCAGTAATTCCCATTTGCACAGTTGTAATCGGCTTGGTAAGTTTATCCATTTCGGCATAACGTCCCGCAAGAATCGTAGCACCGCGCGAAATTAAAGTTGATACGTCGTCGCTGAAAATTATATCTTGATTCTGAAGGCTATCTTCCAAATTTTTTTTGATAAGCGGAATATTTGAACTGCCGCCCGCCAAAACAATTCTGTCAATCTTTTCAATGCCTTTATCCCGCGCAGTTTGAATCGTCCGCAAAGTAATTTCGACGGTACGGTTAATGTCGTCGCCTATAAGTTTTTCAAGCTCCTCACGCGTCAACGTAAATTCAAAGGTATCAGATTTTCCGTCCGGCAACGCGATATTAAAAAATTCTTCGGCGTTTTCATCTTCGGATAAATCTTCTTTGATAAGATTAGCCGTCCGCCAAATTTCACTCATATTCAATCGGTAATCGGCGGCAGAAATTTTGTGTAAATCTTCGTCAAATTCATCTTCATTGGCAGGAAATTCTGTAGAAAATTTTTCATTGACTGCGGCTAAAATTTTTTCGGCAATCTTTTCAGTCAAAACATTTCCGCCTAAATGTTTATCCCCGCCCGTCGTAATTTCCTCAAATGCTCCACGAATTTTTTGTATAACGGAAACGTCAAAAGTCCCGCCGCCAAAATCGTATACCAAAATAATTTCGTCGGTATCTTCGCCAACTGAATTTTCGTAGGCAACGGCAGCAGCAGTAGGTTCAGCGGCAAGTTTAACATTTTCCAGACCGGCATCACTCGCGGCATTTTTGACGGCACTTTTTTCAGTCGAACTGAAATTTGCGGGGACGGTTATAACTGCGCGGTCGATACAACCTGCCGCCGCTCCAAATTCTTTGACGAGTTTAGCCTCAATGCCCTGTACAATTTTATTCAGAAAAAGTTTAGCGGCATCACGCGCCCTCAAAGAAATTGTATCGCCATTTTCAGCAATAATCTCTTGGCGTTGCGAATCACCTATCGAAGTTTTAAAATTCGCCATACCAGCCGCAGGATTTTGCGTCAAAAGTTTTTTCGCAGTACTGCCGATAAAATATTCTTCTGGCGTGCGGAAATACAAGACAGAAGGAATAATTTCACTTTTATCATAACGCAGAGCGCGAATCCTGCCGTTTTTGTTCACGTAAGAAACAACTGTATTTGTCGTACCTAAATCAATTCCAATTTCTTTACCCATAAAATTTTTTAACTCCTATTCACTAATATCAGCTTGAATTTCAATCGTCATATCGCCGCCGCTTACGCCGTTTATAGCCTTAAATGCAAAATCAAAAATCCTCAGCAAATTTTCAACGTCATCTTCGGGCTCGCCGACTTCGATAGCGTCGGTTATATATTCAAAAAGCATTTCCAAATGCCCTTCCTTCAAAAGACTTGCCATAAAATTTGTGGCAGTGTCACCCGTCCCAAAAATTTCAGCAAGAGAAATTTTTAAATCGTCGGGCAAATTTTTATAAGCTTGATACGCCTTTTCAAGCTCCAAATAATTTTCCGCATAATAATTCAACCGTGCAGATTGCTCAATCAGTTGCCGCTTTTTTTCTTCAATCGTAGAAAGTAACTCTTCAATTTGCGTCCGCGCAGATTTTAATTTTTCTTCACGGCGTTCAATCTCTTCAAATTGCCGCTCCAAGTCGCTGTTCAAATCGGAATTTTGCCGCAATAAATCTATGACTTCAAAATTTTTATTGGAAATTTCTTTTTCAAGTTGCGAGCGGACATTTTGCAATTTCTCAATCGAACCCTGCGCGTCGGAAAGTTGACTTTGAGACTGATTAAAATCTTTTTTAGAAACGCAATCGTCCATATTGAAAAATAATTTCCTAATCTCAAACAAATTATTTTTAATGACGGCAAGCACACGCTCGGTAAAAATTTTGTCCTCCAAAGTAACCTCCAAAAAAATATTTCGCATATAAAAAATTTCGCGGGTAATTGTACCACAAAATTTTTTATGCCGCCATAAAATTAAAAAATCTGCGCGGCAGGATAATAAAAATTTTGCTAGAATATCAATATTAGTTTTTGGAAATAAATTTGGAGGTTAAACTTATATGAAGGAATACGCAAGCGAATTTATAAGAAATGTCGCAGTAGTCGGACACGGCAAGACCGGTAAGACAAGCATTCTTGACGCGTGTATTTTTAACAGCGGCGCGGCAAAACGTCTCGGCAAAGTTGATGACGGTACGAGCCTTCTTGACTACGAGGCGGAAGAAACTAAACGCAAAATGACTATCAGTGATGCACTTGCCATTACTGAGTGGAAAAATCATAAAATAAATTTCATTGACACGCCCGGCTATCCTGATTTTGTTGCAGAAGTTCAGGGCGCACTTGCCGCCGCAGATGCCGCATTGATAATCGTTGCGGCTAATGCCGGTGTTGAAGTTGAAACTGAAAAAGCTTGGGCACTTGCAGAAGAACTTAAACTTCCCCGCGCATTTTTCATCAACAAAATGGATCGCGAACACGCTAATTTTCAAGAGGCTTTATCGCAACTGCGCAGTAAATTTGGTAATGCGGTTGTCCCCGTCCAAATTCCCATTGGCAAGGAAACTTCTTTCAAAGGCGTTGTAGACATTATCACGGCTTATTCAAAACTCAATGAAACGCTTGATAATAATGTACCCGCCGACCTTGAAGACGAAGTTGAAGAAGCGCGTATGGAAATGTTAGATATTGTTGCCGAGTTCAATGATGAGCTTATGGAAAAATATCTTGAAGGCGAGCTTGACGACCTTAACGAAAAAGAAATTTCAGAGGCGTTGGCGGAAGGCATTAAGCAGGCAAAAGTTTTCCCTGTCTTTGTAGGTTCGGCGTTGCAAAATGTTGGTATTGACAAACTTTTAAATAACGTTGTAGAATATCTGCCGTCCCCTGATTATAAAAATTTCAGCGGCGTAAATCCGAATAATGAAGAAACTGTTGAGAGAAAATTAACTGACGCATTCAGCGCACAAATATTTAAAACGCTGGTTGATCCGTTTGTAGGAAGAATGTCGTACATAAGGATTTTTTCCGGCGATATGAAGGGCGATGCAACTTACCAACTTTACGGCGACGGTTACGAAGGGCAAGAGAGAATCAGCGGAATTTTTACGATGCAAGGCAAAAAACAAATTCCTTTGGAAATTGCTCACGCCGGAGATATTGTAGTAACGTCAAAACTTTCAGCGGCTAAAACTTGCGACACACTTTGCGAAAAATCTGCGCCGATTAAATATCCGCGTGTAAAATATCCTGAGCCTATGCTGTCAATGGCGGTATCTTCACTTAAAAAAGGCGAAGAAGATAAAGTTTACACGGCGATTGCGCGTCAGCAGGACGAAGACCCGACAATTAAATTAGTTAAAAATTCTGAGACTAAACAGACAATCTTAAGCGGTATTGGCGAAGTTCACCTTGATATTTTGAGTGACAAGATTCAACGCAAATTCGGCGTCCAAATGCAAATGGGTGAGCCGCGCGTTGCATATCGTGAAACAATTCGTAAAGCCGTTGAAGTCGAAGGCAAGCATAAGAAACAATCAGGCGGACATGGGCAGTACGGTCACGTTTGGTTAAAGATTGCGCCGAATAAGGAAGGCACTGGAAATATTTTCAGCGAAAGTATTTTTGGCGGCAGTGTACCGCGTCAATATTTCCCCGCCGTTGAAAAGGGTACTAATGAAACTCTTGCGGACGGTGTCATTGCAGGTTATCCCGTCGTAAACGTGTTGGTAAATCTTTATGACGGTTCATATCACGCGGTTGACTCAAGTGAAGCCGCTTTCAAAATGGCAACGTCGATTGCGATAAAGAAAGGTATTCTTTCCGCAGACCCGATTTTGCTTGAGCCGATTGATGAAATTACAGTTTTGACGCCTGAAAGTTATATGGGTGACATTATCGGCAAACTCAATTCAAAACGCGGAAAAATTCTCGGTATGGACCCCAAAGGCAAGGGTATTACCGAAGTTAAGGCATTAATTCCCGAATCTGAACTTTACAAGTATGCAACTGATTTACGTTCGCAGACTCAAGGGCGTGCAACTTACAGCTTGAAATTCTCACATTACGACCCGATGCCTGATAAGCTTGCGGAAAAAATTATTGAAGAAAATAAGGCTAAATCAGCTGAAAAGTAATTTAGTTAAGAGTAAAGAGTAATTTTAATTCTTAATTAAAAAAAGCGGTTGTAGCTCAGCAGGATAGAGCAACTGCCTCCTAAGCAGTAGGTCGCGCGTTCGAATCGCGCCAATCGCACCACGTAGAAAATAATTTGCTTATATAAAAAAATTCCTCTGTCATAACGGCAGGGGATTTTTTGTGCAAAAAATTTTCTGAAAAATTTATTAAAATTGTCCCGCTGGGATATTGACTGCAAATAGAATTTAAGTGTAAAATGTGCATAAAAAGTTTAATTGTCGGAGAAAATTTTTAAGGAGGAGTTTTATTATGGAAGATTTAATTTTTGATATTCAGCGGTTTGACGAAATTACCAACAGAACAAGTGACACGGTCATAACGGGAACGGCAAATGCCGATAATATTTACAATTACAACTCCTATGTAACGATAAACGCGGGCGCAGGAAATGATAAAGTTACAAGCGGGTACAATGTCATTAGCGAAAAAGTCATGATAAATGGCGGCGACGATAACGACACTATTAATAATTATAGCGAAGATGCAACGATAACGGGCGGGTACGGCAACGACTCAATATATAACCAATCTAAAGGAATCCATGCCATAATCAACAGCGGATACGGCGATGATAAGATTCAGAATTACGGTGATACAGTCACGATTGATAGCGGATCAGGTGACGATTACATTTATAATAATACAGGTAATACAGTCACGATAACTGCAGGAGACGGCAACGATTCCATTTACAATTACAAAGGCGAAAACGTGACAATAAGCGGCGGAGACGGCAGAGATTCCATTTATAATTATTATGGCAATAACGTTATGATGAGCGGCGGTGAGGGCAAAGATACCATTGACAATCGTGGTTCAAATGTAACGATAAACAGCGGAGACGGTGACGATTACATTTACGTTGATGCCTCAAACGTGACGATTTATGGCGGCAAAGGTAACGACAGCATTTCCTGCTACATGGGCATAGTACGTTATAATGTGTATGTGTACAACGAAGGCGACGGCAACGATATTATCTTCGGCGTTTCAGGAAATGACACGTTACAGATAGTGGGATCAAGTTACACTACGACGAAAAGCGGTCGCTACTTAATCGTGAATGTCGGAGGAGGTTCAATTACTCTTACAGGACCTTTTGTTAGTGCTCCACCTGATCTGACAATACAAACGATTGCCGGCGGCACAAATACAGGATCAACAGATCTGAGCATTAGCAACAGCGTAAGCAACACAATTATAACGGGGACGGCAGAAGCCGATACCATTTCCAATTCTGGCTTGAATGTTAAAATAAGCGGCGGAGAAGGCAATGACGCCATTAACAATAATGGTGACGACGTAACTATAAGCGGTGGAGATGGCAATGATTCAATTTCCAATTCTTCTTATGGCGTTAGCGTAACGATTAACGGCGGAGAAGGCAATGATTCCATTTCCAATTCCGGCGCACAGGTTACGATAAATGGCGGAGATGGCAATGATTACATTTCAAATTACGGCTCAGATGTCACGATAACCGGCGGCGATGGCGACGATTACATTTATAATCGTGGTTTCAACAACGTGACAATAAGCGGCGGCAAAGGTAACAACACCATTGACAGCCATACTTTAGGTGCTAATGTATATTTGTACAACGCAGGCGACGGCAACGATTACATTACAAACTTTAGCGCAAATGATACGCTGTTAATTGGCGGCGCAAGTTACACTACGACGAAAAGCGGCTCCTACTTTATCGTTAATGTCGCTGAAGGTTCAATTATGCTTTCAGGAACAGGAGATGTAACGCCGATAATTAAAACGATTAAAGATAGCGCGGATACTACATCAGGTGGAGATGATACGACTCCTGCCGATACAACGCCGAGCGGCGACGATACCGATACAGTAGTAACAGCCTTGAACATCAGCAATTCTGTAAGCAACACAGTGATAACAGGGAGCGTCTCTGAAGACACCATAAAAAATACCGGAACTAAAATCACATTGTTTGGTTATGAGGACAATGACTCAATCTCAAACAGCGGCGCAACGGTTACTGTTGACGGCGGCGACGGGAACGATTTAATTCGTAACAGTGGCAAATATGTTTACATAGACGGCGGCGCAGGTAAAGATAAAATTACAATCACAAGCGCGGCAACGAAAAATACAATAGTCGGCGGACTTGGCAACGATTCAATTTACAGCAGTGTAACGAGCGGCGTACTGTACAAATATGCAAAAGGTGACGGCAACGATTACATTAAAGGCTGGACGGCTAAAGATACGTTGACGATAACGGGCGGTGCTTATAAGACTTCCACAAAGAATAATGATGTAATTGTAAGCATAGCAGGCGGCGCAAAGATTACGCTTGCAGGAGCTAAAGGAAAGACTATTAACATTAATAACGCTGTTGGCAAGTCAATCAGTAATACCGCGAAAGCTAAGAATGTAACTCTTGCAACAGCATATGCAGACACGATTAAAAACACCGGAGCAAGTGCTACGGTTTACGGTTATGCCGGTAATGACTCAATAAATAATACGGGCGCATCGGTAAAAGTATATGCAGGCGAAGGCAACGACACAATCCGTAACACAGGCGTTAATGCATACCTTGACGGTGGCGCAGGTAATGACATTATTACTATAACCAGTGCGGCGTCGAAAAATACAATAGTCGGCGGTTTGGGCAACGATTCAATTTTCAGCTCAGTTACAAGTGGCGTGCTTTACAAATACGCTAAGGGAGACGGCAACGATTATATTAAAGGCTGGACGGCTAAAGATACACTCACGATTACCGGCGGCGCGTTTACTACTTCAACGACAGGTAATGATGTTTTAGTCAGCATAACAGGCGGAGAAAAGATTACTCTGGCAGGTGCTAAGGGTAAGACTATTAACATTAATAATACTGTTGGAAAGTCAATCAGTAATACCGTAAAATCTAAATCAGTAACTCTTGCAACGGCTTATGCTGATACAATTAAAAACACCGGAGCAAGTGCTACGATTTACGGTTATGCCGGTAATGACTCTGTAAATAATACTGCGGCATCGGTAAAAGTTTACGGTGGAGACGGCAACGATTCCATACGTAACACGGGCGTGAATGCATACCTTGACGGTGGTGCAGGTAATGACAAAATCACGATTACAAGCGCGGCTAAAAATAATACGATAGTCGGCGGCTTGGGCAACGATTCAATTTACAGCTCAGTTACAAGTGGAGTTTTGTACAAATACGCTAAAGGTGACGGCAACGATTATATCAAAGGTTGGACAGCTAAGGATACACTGACGATAACAGGCGGAGCGTTTAAAACTTCTACCACCGGCAGTAATGTAATTGTCAGCGTAACGGGCGGCGCAAAAATTACGTTGGCAAGTGCTAAAGGTAAAGCCGTTAATATTAATCCTTCGACTTCAAGCGACATAAGCAATTTGGTCAGCAGTGAAATTTTGTTTGAGGATGATAATTTTGTAACCGATACCGCAAATATTGATTCCGTTAAGGAAATTTCCGATAAAAATTATTCAGTCGGTAAAGTTACAAGCTTAACCGGCTATGATATTTTCGCACAAACCGAATCATTAGTTACGGCGATTTATAATAAAGAATAAAATCTGCGCGGAAAACTTTTCGCGGATAACTGAATAAAATTTTAAGTCGACAAGTTAAAAAGTTGTCGGCTAATTTTTTTTTGTAAAATTTTCAGAAAAATTCTTGACTGCCCCCCCCCTGTGTTATGCTACAATACAAAAAATTATAGGGTTAAAAATTTTTTTGGGGAGTGGTATTGAAATTATGAAAGAAGAAAATATTACTTACAAGCTAGGTGAAAAATTCGACGTTGAAGTTCAAACTGATTCGGAAATTTTAGCCGAGTCATTTGATTTGGCGATTGATTACGAAAATGACACGGTCGCGCCGGCTACTTTTGAAGTACTCAACATTTCTGTCAGTGAAACTTTAAGCGCGGTAAAGGACGGCTTAACGACTTCTGTAAAAGCCGTTGAGGATTTCCAAAAAGCCCCTGCTGTTAAAGTCGTATCTTTTATAGGCGACATCTGTTCAACTGCCATTGCCTTATACAATGACATTAAGGACAGAAATATTTCAAGTGCACTTTTGGATACTCTCAAAGGTATTACTAAAATTCTTGACCCAATAGCAAAAAAAATGGGCGAAGCTGTACCATTGTTCGGTTTAGCCGGTTCTATGGCTTCGTTCAGTAAAGCTATTTCAACTATGGGCGATGAAATGTCAAAGTCCGGCGATGTCAGCCAAAGTACTTTGGATAACCTTATGTTTTCCGGCATTGATTTAGTAAAAAATACTTTAAAAACGGCGGCATTCTTCTTTCCCGTAGGCTTACTCGGCAAAGGTGCTTTTATGGGATTGACTGATGTCATAGCGATTGCCATTAAAACAATCTATATTAAAACTACCAATAAAGATAAATCTGTCGCAGACGCTATTGCAGAATCAATGTTCGGCGGAGTCTATAAGACGGTAGACGGTATAAAATCTTTCTTCAAAGATAAAAATGACGATTATGACGATGTTGACGATAGTGTAAAGAATGCCAAAGTTATTACAGATTCTTCCACTAATATAACTTATGATTACAGCACGGAAAATGTTTTGAAGGTAACGAATAAATCTAATCTGACGACCATTTACAATATGTCCGAGACCGTTAAAAATATCACTGCTACGGGTTCAGCCGAAGTTTACAATTATTCTGAAGGAGTGACAATTACCGGCGACGATTCAGGCAATGTCATTTACAATTACGGCAAAGATGCCGTTATCGAATGCAAGGGCGGCAACGATACCGTTTACAATATGGGTGATAATGTCACGATTAAGGGCGTAACAGGGCAAAATAAAATTTACAGCACGGGCGATAACGTTAAAGTCATTGAACTTGTTGACGGAAATAACAAGATTGAAACGGGCGACGGCAACGACACCATTAAAGCTAGCGATAAAGCCGAGACCGATACCGTAATGAAATATTACAACAACATCAACGCTGGCAACGGAAATAATTATATTTACAACAGCAACGTTTTGCGTTCAACTATTTTGTCAGGCAGTGGCAACGATACAATAATCACGGGCGGCGGCGATGCAGGTTATTCTTATCAGCGAACATCAATAAATGCAGGTGCAGGTGATAACAAAATCACCGTCAACACTGCAATGAGTTACGGTACAATTTATTCGGGAGACGGCAACGATTATGTAACAGTCGCAGGCAATGGAAGTTCCAACGTAATATCGTTGGGCGGCGGTGCGGATTCATTTATCGGCGGCGTAAGTAGTTCGACTGTTAATGTCGGAATCGGCGACAATAAAGTTACGTTGAATGCAAACAGCTCCAGTAACGTAATAATTGCAGGACAGGGCGCAGACTTTGTAACAATGGCAAGCTCTTCTACCGGAAATAGAATTTCTTTAGGTAGTGGCAACAATACCGTTATCGGAGCTGGCGGAAATCAAAGCGTTTATTCAAATGCAGGAGATGATGCTGTAACGGTAGGCGGCGGCTATGTAAATGTCGGCGACGGTAAAAATAATGTATCGCTGAGTAATGGCGGTAACAGTAGCGTAATTACCGGTGAAGGCAATGATATAATTCGTGTTGCCGACAAAACAGAAGACTTTGATACTAGGTATTACGATTATATTAATGCAGGCGACGGCAACAATTACATTTACAACAGCAATGTCGAGCGTTCAACTATATTGTCGGGCAGTGGTAATGATACCATAATCACGGGCGGCGGCGATGCAGGTTATTCTTATCAGCGAACATCAATAAATGCAGGTACAGGCGATAACAAAATCACCGTCAACACTGCAATGAGTTACGGTACAATTTATTCGGGAGACGGAAACGATTATGTAACAGTTGCTGGCAATGGTACTTCCAATGCAATATCATTGGGCGGCGGTGCTGATTCGTTTATCGGCGGTGTAAGTCATTCTACTGTTAACGTTGGTTCTGGCAATGATTCTGTTTCACTCAATACCGATAGCTCGTACAATGTTATTTGGCTCAGCGGCGGCAATGACATTATACGCCTTGACAAAGCGGCAGGACATCATACGATAACCGGCGGCGCGGGCGAAGATACAATTTACAGCAATGGAATTTCAAATAAATTTATGTACACCTCCGGCGACGGCAACGACGTTATTTATAATATGAGTTCCAGTGATACCTTAGTTATCGGTAGCGGCTCTGGGACATACTCCACGACGAATAGCGGCAACGATTTAATTGTTACGGCGGGAACGGGTTCAGTCAGGTTGAAAAATGTGTCGAAGATTACGCCGAAAATTCAAGGCAGTTTAATTGCAGGCGGCGGCAACACAACCATTGGCGGGGACGATACAGATACCGGCGGCGATGATACCGTAATTGCGGGCTTAAAAATTAACAATAAGAAAAACAATCGATTTGTTACGGGAAGTGAATACGAGGACATCATAAAGAATACCGGCTCAAAAATCACGGTGTTTGGTTATGAGGGTAATGATTCAATCTCAAATACAGGAAGTTCGGTAACGGTTTACGGCAATGAAGGTAACGATACGATTAATAGTTCAGGGTCGAATTTGTTTATAGACGGCGGCGAAGATAACGACAGAATAAGTCTTAGCGACAGCGGTACGAAAAACACTATAAGCGCAGGTGTAGGCAACGATTCAATTTACAGTAGTAATACAAGCGGTGTAATGTACCTTTACGCGAAGGGCGACGGCAACGATTACATTAAAGGCTGGACGGCTAAAGATACGTTGACGATAACGGGCGGCGCGTTTAAAACTTCCACGACGAATAATGATGTAGTTGTAAGCATAGCAGGCGGCGCAAAGATTACTCTTGCAGGGGCTAAAGGTACAACCGTTAATATAAATCCTTCTGCGTCGGTTGGTAAATCTATCAGTAATACAGTAAAGACTAAAAATGTAACATTAGCGACGGCTTATGCAGACACGATTAAAAACACAGGAGCAAGTTCTACGGTTTACGGCTATGCGGGTAATGACACGGTTAATAATACTGCGGCATCGGTAAAAGTTTACGGAGGCGAGGGCAACGACTCCATACGTAATACAGGCGTTAATGCGTATCTTGACGGCGGCGCAAAAATTACGTTGGAAGGTGCAAAGGGCAAGATGATTAACATTAATCCTTCGGTAGGCGGAAAATCAATCAGCAACACGAAGGAAAATACTCTCGTAACAGCTACTGCTTATAATGATACGATAAAAAATACAGGGGCAAAAGTTACGATACAAGCCAATGGCGGTGCTGATTCAATCAATAATACGGGCGCATCAATGAAAGCATACGGCGGAGATGGTGCAGATATAATTAGGAACACCGGAGTTAATGCATATCTTGACGGCGGAGCTGGCAATGATAAAATTACAATCACAAGTTCAGCTACTAAGAATACAATTTACGGCGGCTTAGGTAATGATTCAATTTACAGTGCAGTTACCAGCGGTGTTTTATACAAATACGCAAAAGGCGACGGCAACGATTACATTTCCGGTTGGACTGCGAAGGATACGCTTACGATAACAGGCGGTGCTTATAAAACTTCTACGACTAGTAGCAATGTAATTGTCAGCATAGAGGGCGGCGCAAAAATTACTCTGGCAGGTGCTAAAAGCAAAACGATTAATATTAAATCTTCGTCAAGTTCCACAAGCAATTTGGTCAGCAGTGAAATTTTGTTTGAGGATGATAATTTTGTAACCGATACCGCGCAAATTGATTCCGTCAAGGAAATTTCCGATAAAAATTATTCAGTCGGTAAAGTTACAAGCTTAACCGGCTATGACATTTTCACTCAAACTGAATCCTTAGTTACGGCGAATTATGATAAAAAGTAAAATATAAATTTTAATAAACTCAGTCGCGTTGACAGAAATGTTGACGCGTTTTTTTTATAAAAAATTTTTCCTTACATTAAAATTAAATTGTCAGAAAATATAGGATTAAAATACCGCCCGATTTGGTAACCAATATTTTAAAATTTACGAAAGAATTGTCGATGCATTTTTTCAACATATGTTTGACAATCATATAACTACAAAAAAACTTAATCTTAAATTTTTCGGCAATAAAAAATCGTAAGTGCAAACACTTACGATAAAATAAAATTTTATGCGGATAAAATTTTATGCGTAGTTAAATTTTCCGAGCTGCCAAATCTTACCGGAAACATTTTCAATCGGTTTATCGGCGGAAATTTCAAGCTTAGGTTGAACATTATTTTCGGGATAAACGAGCATGCTAGCCGCTTCTTCGCCGTCCTGCAGGAAAAGTTCAATCGCTGAATGATCGACAAACATACGAAGTTTCAAAGTTTCATCTGCATAGAGTTTGAATTTGCGAATACCAATATTAACGTCGGTATTTTTGCCGTCACTGAAAGGACGAATACCCTTGCCGCCAAGTTTCATACCGTTTCTGTCGATAGTCATAACTTGCGTTGCGCGTTCATAAGACATTGCAATTTTTTCATCGCCGTAATTTAAATCAATGTTGACTTTCTGCGCGTCTCCAAATTTAATTGTAATGTCAGATTCTGTACCGTCGCCGAGTTGTTCGGAAATATTCTGCGCGTTGTCAACATTAATATCTTTGGCACTTTGACGAAGATTTTCAATTTCTTTAACCGGTGCTGAATAAATGTGACCCTGTTTCAAAGTCAATTCGCGCGGCATTGTCAAGCAATAAAGCCAGCCGTTATCAGCGGACGCAACCGTATCTGTAAGGTCGGGCATGCCAATCCAACCTACCAAAATTTGTCTCTTGCCGTCACTGAATACTTGCGGCGAATAGAAATCAAAGCCTCTGTCAAGCTCTTGGAAAACGCTCGGCAACATTTCAAGACTGTCAACCGAGAAATGTCCGACAAAATATCCCGCCAAGCAGTGATTCTGGTATTTATATTCTTGATGAGGTACACCTTGCGGACAAACAATCAAAACGTCCGTATCGCCGAAACGTAACAGATTCGGGCATTCCCACATATAACCAAAATCGTAATAATCAGTTTTGACTTCGCCTAAGAGTTCAAATTTATTTTTCTCATCAGTCTCACGGTAAATTAAAGTTGTGCCGTTGGTCGGACGTGAACTTTTTGCGGGGTAGTCACTCATACGTTGCGCCGCCATTGCAAAATAGCGTTTACCGCGACGATAGAAGAAATTAGGATCACGGAAATGCGCCGTGTAACCTTCGGGATTGCCGACAACAATAATTTCTTCCTTTGTAACGCTGCCGTCATCTTCCAAAGTGCCGTAACGCTGAACAACCGAGCGAATATAATTTTCATCGCGGGAATTGGCGGTGTAGAATACGCGAACTTTGCCGTCCTCTACAAAACCGCAACCGCTGTGACAACCGTCTTTGTCGTACTGGTCGCCGGGCCACAAAGAAAGCTCAGGATACGAATAATTGACAAAGTCACGAGTTTTAACGTGCATCCAAGATTTATTTTTGTGCCAATTTTTATTTTGCGGAACGGGATTCCACTGGCAGAAAATATGATAAACGCCGTCGCAATATGCCAAGCCGTTGGGATCGCTTATAAGTGAAAAAGGCGCGTCAATGTGGAAGTTATTATGCCACTTGTCGGTAAACGGTATAGCTTTACGAACATTTTCGTCAACCGCCTGTTTGTTAAAGCGAAGTTTAATTTCTTCTAATTTCTCGCCGGATTTTTTAGCCATAAAATTTTTCCTCCTCTAATTCATAAAATTTTTCATTACGAATTACGCATTGAAATATATTCAGCCAGCGTCTCGTACAAATGCTCCGGTTCAACGGGCTTGGTTAAATGCGCATTCATTCCCGCCTGCAGTGAGCGTTGTACATCTTCATCAAAGGCATTAGCCGTCAACGCAATTATCGGAACTGTTTTTGCGTCTGCTCTATCCAACGCACGAATATTTTTAGTTGCAGTCAACCCGTCCATAATCGGCATACGAATATCCATTAAAACTGCGTCGTAATAATTCAGAGGCGACTTTTCAAACATTTCCAATACCTGCTGACCGTTTTCGCCGTGATCAACTTCCATGTCCTGCATTTTCAAAATTTCCTTGATAATCTCCGCGTTTACAAACATATCTTCAGCCAATAAAATTTTCTTACCCGCCAAATCTACAGGTTCTTTTTCTTCGCCGAGTAAAAGTTTTTTCTGTTCAAGTGCTTGACTGAATTCGTCCATAACCGCAGTTGCGAAAAGCGGCTTAGCCATAAATCTGTCAACGCCGGCTTGCAACGCCTCATCTATCACCTCCTCCCAACTGTAGGCAGTCAAAATAATAATCGCAGACTCATCGCCGATAATTTCGCGAATCCTGCGAGTTACTTCTATACCATCAAGTTCGGGCATTCGCCAATCAACCAAAATTAGATTATACGCTTCATGCCGCGCTTGATGAAGTTTTACCATTTCAATGGCTTCAAAGCCGCTTAAAGTTGTATCAGCCGCAATCCCTAAATCTTCCAAAATTAATTTGGCGTGTTCGCAAGCTATTGAATCGTCGTCGATAATCAAAACTCTTAAATCTTTCGCGCTGATACCTTTTGAAGTAGTAGGAATTTTATCTGATTTACGCAAAGTTAAATTTACGGTAAATTCAGAGCCGACACCTTTTTTAGATTTAACGGAAATAGTTCCGTTCATCATTTCAACAATATTTTTAGTAATGGGCATTCCCAAGCCCGTGCCGCCGTAAGCATTATTGGACGTGGAATCTTCTTGACTGAATACGTCAAAAATTTTCGGCAGGTAGCTTTCCTCCATACCAATTCCCGTATCCTTGACGGTAAAGCGCAAAGTAGTTTTATTTTCGTAATGCGCAGTATTTTCAATCGTGAAAGTAACATTGCCGGGCGCGGGCGTAAACTTAACCGCATTGCCCAAAATATTTATCAAAACTTGTTTCAACTTTGTGGGATCGCCGATATAAAATTCATCGACATTGCCGACAACGTGACAATCATATTTTAAACCCTTAACCGCACATTGTCCGCCGAACATTGTATTAATCTGTTCAAGCAACGCGCTGAAAGAAAATTCCTCATTCTTCAGCGTCATACGTCCGCTTTCAATGCGGCTCATATCTAAAATATCATTTATCAAACTTAATAAGTGTCGCGCACTTTCGCCGATTTTAGTTAATTGATTGCGCGTCTTGTCAGGCAAATTCGGCTCTTTTAACGCAATGCTGTCAAGACCAATTATCGCATTCATCGGCGTACGCATTTCGTGACTCATACTTGACAAAAACGCAGTCTTTGCAACATTGGCTTGGTTAGCATTATCCAACGCGGCTTTAAGCTGTTCATTGCGGGTAATTTGCTCGCGTTGCAATTCGGTAGTGTCAGACTTCAGCAGAATATAAAATTTTGCCTCTTTGTTGACGGTGTAGAAAACGAATCGCTTATAAAAAATTTCGCCGTCAATGTTGCAAGCAATATTAACTTCATACGGTTCATTTTTTTCAAGACTTCGCTCAATTCGTTTCAAGTTAAGCTGTTCAAGATATTTATTTTTTTCTTTTTCAGTTCCGCTTAAAACAGGTTTAACCTGCTCCTCAACGTACTGCGTATAATCGCCGTTACGTTTTTTCGGAAAAATACTTCCGCTCGTAATTTTATCAGCGTCGCCGATAACCACGCCGTAATTACCGTCGATAATGTAGGTTATCATGTCGTATTGTTCGACAAGTGCTTTATGCAAAATCGCATCATTTACCATATCGTTATTGCATTCGCGCTCGGTCGCAAAAGCCATAACGTCGCCCGTCGCAGGATTTTTACTTAGCGTTACATTATATTCGACGAAACATTTTTGCCCGTCTTGAAGTTTGCAGAAAAAAGTATCAGATAAATTCGTAATGCCGCTGTGGTATGCCGCCAAAAGTTTTTTCGTGTTGAAGTTACGTTTAAATTTTTTCTTATCACGTTCAAGCGGGAAATTTTCTATACGCTTACTGAAATTATCTGCAATGCTTACGCCGCGCATATCTGTTTCGTACAAACCTTGCCCGCGACAATCCTCAACAATATTTTTCGTAAGATTAAGACGCAATGAAACTAAACTGTCACCGGAAATATTTTCCAATTCGTTACGAATACCCTCATACATATTTTGGGCGCGTTGTTCATTTTCTTTAATGGCGGTTATGTCAAAATAAAGGCAGTAAGCATACCATATTCCGTCCTCTTCGACAAAGGAATAATGAATATTAACCCAAAGCCATTTGCCTTTAATGTTGCGCTTACGGACATTTAAACTGTTAGTGCCGGACTTCGTGATATGATGACGGAATAAATATGCAATTTCTTCACGGTCTTCGGGGTGAATACTGCCCATATTTCCATCGCTTTCCATTGCGATAAATTCTTCTTCCGTGCCTTCTATCATTTCAAGAAATTCTTCCGAACACCAAATCGGAAAATATTTTCCGTCAGAATCAACGCGCATTAAAACGGCATTCGTATCCAACGAATTAAAAATTTTTTCGTAAAAGTTTGGTTTAAAATTCTGCATAAGACTTTCCTTGTGTAATAATTTTTATTTTATGATAAAATATTTTATTAAACTAAAGGAGGAAACGATTTTGAAAGATTTATTAGACGTGCATACGCACACAACTGCAAGCGGTCACGCATACGGAACACTTACCGAAAATATTTCTGCGGCTAAGGCTAAAGGTCTTGAACTTATTGGAATATCGGATCACGCGCCGAAAATGCCGGGAACTTCTCACGAATTTTATTTCTTAAACTTCAAGGTTATTCCCCGCGAAGTTGACGGAATTAAAATTGTTATGGGAGCGGAACTTAACATTATGGATTACAGCGGCAGTACCGATTTATCCGCGCAGATTTTGAAAGAACTGGATTACGCCATTGCGAGCTTGCACAATCCCTGTATTGATTCGGGGAGCGTCGCTGAAAATACTGCGGCGTTAATCGGAGTTATGAAAAATCCTCACGTCGTGATAATCGGTCATCCGGACAATCCTCATTACCCTGTTGACTTTGACGCGCTTGCGAAGGCGGCGGCTTACAATAAAGTTTTGCTGGAAGTCAATAACAGTTCCTATAAATCCGTCGGCTACCGCGCAGGTTCGCGTGACAATGCTAAACTTATGCTTGCCGCTTGTAAAAAGTATGGTGCTAAAGTTATTATGGGCAGTGACGCGCATATTAATTCAGACGTAGGCAACCATACAATTTCCCAAGAAGTTTTACGCGAAAATAATTTCCCGCCTGAACTCGTCATCAATGACAGTGTAGAAAAATTTTTCGACTGCGTGAATTTTAGAAAATCCTTAGCATATGTTTAATTTGCCATAATTATAAATTTACCTTCAAACTTTTAGAAAATTTTTTAAAAATCGTCGACTTAATTTTTCGGCTTTTTTATTAGTCGCCGTCTTTGTAGTTCAAATAAATGTCAAGGCATTCAGAAAAATTCATCTTTGACACATTCCACCAATTAGCAATATATTTTAAAGGAAACATATAATGTTGCGTCTTAAAGCTTAAAATTTCCGATAAAAATTTTGTCGGAGATTTTTTTATAAAAATCTTCACTTTATTTTCAAAAATTTTTATGATAAAATCTGCGCGGAAAATAATTCGGGGAGATGAAATTTTTTGGCAACTGCTCAAAACGCAGGGAAATTCGATTCGACACAGGGCGAAAAGAAAAAATTTTGGAATAACGATATGGAAGCCATAATCGGAATTATGGTGGTACTTTTGATTTTGGGAACAATCAACGTATTCAGTTCCAGTTTCATAATTGCGGAGGCGGAATTTGATTCGCCGTACTTTTTCTTGAAACGTCATTTAATAAATATCGCAATAGGATTTGTGGCATTTATAATTTGTTTCAAAGTAGATTATCACAAATGGCGAGGATTAATGCCGTTTATCCTACTGTTTACAATAATATCCTTGATACTGGTCTTGATAATCGGTCCGGTAGTCAACGGGGCGCGGCGATGGTTACCTTTAGTCGTGGCACAATTTCAACCTGCCGAATTTGCAAAACTCGTCTCAATAATGATTATGGCTGCTTACTTGGCAATGAGTGTAAGAAGAAATTTAGAAATAAAATTTTTTACCGCGCAGATTGGAATAATCGCAGTAATGACAATTCTAACCGAACAAGAACCTGATATGGGGACGGCATCAATAATTTTGGGAATACCGCTGATTATGTTGATTGTAGCGGGCTTGCACTGGAAAAAAATTTTACTGCTGTTTGGCGCAACGATAATCGGAATAATCGGCTTGATATATCGTCAACCTTACCGCCTTGAAAGATTGAAGGTCACATATGATCCTTGGTCGGACGCGCAAAATTACGGCTATCAAACGGTACAATCACTTTCCGCAATAGGCTCTGGAGAATTAACGGGTATGGGTTTAGGAGTCGGTGTCAGTAAGTATGATTATCTGCCCGAAGCTCACACAGATTTTGCCTTTGCCATATTCTGTCAAGAAAACGGATTTTTGGGCGCAATATTTGTATTCTTACTTTTCGCGGCACTCACGATTTACGCGACAAGAATTGCAAGCAGGGCGCGTGATGAATACGGACAAATTTTATCTATGGGAATAATGATATTGATTGTTGGTCAAGCCGTCGCAAATTTGTTAATGGTCGGCGGAATATTTCCTGTTGTCGGCGTACCGTTGCCTTTCATAAGTTACGGCGGTACTTCGCTAATCGTAACAATGGCGTCGATAGGAATTTTGGCAAACATAGGGCGACTGGGAAAGCCGACATAATTTTTTATTAATCAGCAAGAGCGACTTATATAACAGAGGTGAAAAATTTGACACTTGTCGAAGAGATGGCCAAGCGGCGGACTTTCGCGATAATTTCGCACCCCGACGCAGGCAAAACTACATTGACTGAAAAACTTTTATTATACGGCGGCGCGATACATTTAGCAGGGTCTATAAAGTCACGCAAGGCACAACGTCACGCCGTTTCGGACTGGATGGAAATTGAAAAGCAACGCGGCATTTCGGTTACAAGTTCAGTGTTGCAATTTGATTACGCGGGTTGCCGAATAAATATTTTGGATACGCCCGGTCACCAAGATTTTTCCGAAGATACTTACCGCACGCTTATGGCGGTTGACAGCGCGGTTATGGTTTTGGACGCGGCTAAAGGTGTTGAGTCTCAAACTAAAAAACTTTTCAAAGTTTGTCGCGAGCGTCGCATACCGATTTTCACTTTTATCAATAAGCTTGATCGTTATGGAAAAATTCCGCTTGATTTGCTTGACGAAGTTGAAAAAGTTTTAGGGATTAATGCTTACCCGATGAATTTTCCGATTGGTACGGACGGAAAATATTTAGGCGTTTACGACAGGCAGAAAAATTTAGTTGAACTTTTTGCGGAGGATACTTCACACGGACAGACGGAGCGCGTTTCAGAAATTTTTGCGCCGGACGACGAGGAAGTTATTAAACGAATTGGGCAGAATAATTTTGATGCGTTGCAAGATGATTTAATGTTGCTTGACGAGGCGGGAGAAAGTTTCGACATTGACAAAATTAACGCGGGAGATTTGACACCGACATTTTTCGGAAGTGCGATGACGAATTTCGGCGTAAAGAATTTTTTGGAAGAATATTTGAGACTTGCACCGCCGCCCGCTCCGCGACTTTCTGACGACGGAATTATTGAACCGACTGATAAAAAATTTTCAGCCTTTGTCTTTAAAATTCAAGCGAATATGAATCCCGCCCACCGTGACAGATTAGCTTTCATAAGAATTTGTTCAGGGAAATTTGAAAGAAATATGCAAGTTTGGCACGCGCCGACGAATAAGCTTGTAAAACTTTCACAGCCGCAACAATTTTTGGCGCAGGAAAGACAGATTATTGATGAAGCTTTTCCAGGCGACATTGTAGGACTTTTTGACACAGGAATTTTCGGAATTGGTGACACTTTGACGGACGCGGCACATAAATTTAAGTTTGAAGATTTTCCGATATTCCCGCCGGAAAAATTTGCGCGAGTACAAGCTAAGGATACTATGAAACGTAAACAATTTGCCAAAGGCATTGAACAGTTGACGCAGGAAGGTGCGATACAACTTTTTTATCCCGTCGGCACAGGAACTGATTCATACATTGTCGGGACGGTGGGGACTTTGCAGTTTGAAGTTTTGCAATATCGCTTGAAGTCTGAATACAATGTTGACGTTTTATTAAATATGTTGCCTTTTGAAGTGGCGCGTTGGTTGAAATTTGAAGATGACAGAAAAATTACTCCTGCAACTCTGCGCGGAGCTGATAGGGGAATGTTTGTCCTCGACAGAAAAGAAAATCCTGTACTGATTGTTGAAAATGAATGGTCGCTCGGCTGGATTAGTGAAAATAATCCTAAGCTGATTATGAATGCCGTACCTTTTGAGGAATAGATTATGACTAAAAAAATTTTGACATTGATAATTTTGATGGTGTGTCTGATGATTAATGAAAAAGTTTTTGCGGAAATTGTAAGTGTGCGTGGAATTGCTGAAGTTTACGGCGACGGCGAAAAAGTTTCAACGGCGATTATCGAATATCCCAAAAATATCTCCGCGCAGATTACGGCTAAAGATTTTCAAGTTGACGGAAAAATTATTGATTCGGTTGAAGTTGACGGGAAATTTGTAACTTTGAAATTCCGTTATGAAAATACTGCTTTTGACGGCGAACTTTCAAAAAAACCTAATCGTCCGAAAAATGATAAACCTATTGGTGATGCGCCGATGCGTTCCGATAGAAAGTTGCCTGAATTAAATTTTAACGTCAAGCAGGTTAATACAATCAAGGCGGTTGACGGCACAAAATTTTCTCCGGACGAAAAAGTTTGCAATGATATTTCCGCGCCGATTATTGAAAAGTTTCAGCAGTTCATTTACGTTGACGCTGAAACGGGATTGTCAATGCCTTACAATCTTTACTTGCCGGAAGATTACGACGCCAATAAAAAATATCCGCTGATGTTTTTCGTAGCGGACGCAAGCGCAAATATTAATGAAGTTACGACGCCGCTGTTTCAAGGCAACGGCGCAACGATTTGGGCGACGGCTGAGGAACAGGCTAAGCACCCTTGTATAATTTTAGCTCCGCAATACACCGCTGATTTGGTTAATAAAATTGGTATGATGACGACGGATGAAAATGTTTGGACGCAGGGGCTTTCATTGGTTACAAATTTGCTTTTCAACGTGATTGAAAATTATTCTGTTGATAAAACCAGAATTTACGGCGCGGGACAATCTCAAGGCGGTATGGCTAACATTGCAATTAGTGATAAATATCCTGAACTTTTTGCCGCGCAGATGTTGGTAGCTTGTCAGTGGAATGTTGCCGAAATGGAAATTCTGAAAGATAAAAATTTATGGATAGTTGTCTGCGAAGGCGACACGAAGGCTTTTCCGACGATGAATAAATCTGTTGAGCGTTGGAAAAATCTTGGCGCGAAGGTTGCAACCAATTCAACTTTTTGGAACAGTAAATCTTCAATCGCCGAGCTTGACGCGCAGGTTAAATCTTTGGCAAGTCAAGGCGCGAATATAAATTACACCGTCTTTGCGGGCGGAAATCATATGTACACTTGGAGCTTTGCTTACAACATTGACGCGATACGCGATTGGATTTTCAGCAAAAAACTTTAGGAGGATTTTTAAATGGAAAAAACTTTGGTATTGATTAAGCCGGACGCATTTGGCGCGGGGCATTGCGGAGATATTTTGAAAATGTATGAGCGCGAAGGCTTTAAAATCTGCGCGGCAAAAATTTTGAAGATGGATGAAAAAATTGCGGCAAGTCATTACGTCGAACACATCGGCAGACCGTATTACGAAAGTCTTGTGGAATTTATGACGAGTGCTCCGCTTATGGCGTTGGTTATCGGCGGTGAAAATGTTATTAAGCGCGTCCGCGAAATTAACGGCGCGACTAATCCTAAAAATGCCGCTGAAGGAACTGTCCGCAAACTTTACGCGACCGACGGAAGTAAAAATGCCGTCCACGCCTCCGACAGCCCGGAAAGTGCCGAACGTGAAATTAAAATTTATTTCAGCGAAATGGAAATCGTTGAAGAATAAAATTTTTTCTCTTACCCGAGAGGTAAGGACTTCCTAAAACTTCCATGATATATTTGCGGTAAAAATTTTGGGCTTGAGTTAAACGGCGTGGAAGTAAAGACGCTTGAAGATTGCGCGAAAATTTCGATTTGGAAAAAGCCGTCGAATATTTTAAAAGCGGTGAACTTCTTGATTGGCTTGCCGAAAGACTTTACGACGATGAAGTTGAGGCATTAGAAAATCTGTCTGCCGACGCCAGGAATTTGGCGCAGAAAATTTGTGCCGCGCTTAATGTCGAATGCGACGAAGATTTAGAATTTACTCAGCGTATCCGTGAGAAGAAAAAAATTCTTGCCGAAAAGACCGGCGACGAAAATGTTATCGACAATGCCACGATTACCGCGCTTAATCAAGATGACCTTGCTAATTTGTTGCATATGGGTTACAAGGTAATTTATCTCTGCGGCGAAAGTTTTAACGTTCCAATCCGTATGACTGGCAAAAAATATATCGGTGTCCTGTCCACGCCTAAAATTAAAATTAAAGCCAATTCCGATGATGACCTTGCCGCTAAAAATATTGTCTTTGAAAATTGCAAATTGGCTTGGCATAAAGAATCTCCCATTGAGGCAATGAAAGCACTTGCCGCAAAAATTTTCGGTACAAACGGCGAATGGCAAATTATTGACCAAAATAAAAAAGTCATTTCCAGCTACGACAAATTGAGCAAAGCAGAAAAAACTATGGCAATAAATTTGTGTTGCAGTGGAAAATATAAAGAATCTGAAATTGTTTTTATGATGATTCGCGATGATTTGTCAGACGGATTTGCATTTACTGTTGATTCTTTTTGTACCGGCGGAGCATCAGGTGGATATATTATAAAATATTCTGATATAAAATCAGTTGATGAAACTTATGTCGGGATAGTAAATAAAAAAATGGCACTTTTTTTCAATTTACGACTAATATGAGTATTTTATCAGAATACAAAGGAACTATAAATTTGAAAGTTAAAAAATTCCTTGACGTTGTGAAAAATTTTTAATCAGCGAAGTTTAGAAACAAATTATCCCTTCGGCAAAAGTCGTTGGGATTTTTTAGTTTTAATGGGCGTTTTTTTTATATAAAATTCTTCAACGCTTATTCAAACGTTTAGCTAAAGTGTTGCCCAAAAATTGGACGAGTTGAACCAACACAATTAGAATTATTACCGTCGCTAACATAACTTCAGGGCGGAAACGTTGATAGCCGTAACGTATAGCTAAATCTCCCAAGCCGCCGCCGCCGATTGCTCCAGCCATTGCCGATTCTCCGACAAGTGCAATTATTACCGTCGTCAACTGCGCTACGATACTTGGCATTGCTTCCGGCAATAAAACTTTTGTTATAATCTGCGCGGGAGTTGCCCCCATTGATAAAGCCGCCTCAATTAAACCTGCAGGGACTTCCTTTAATGACGTTTCGACTTGCCGACCAATGAAAGGTATAGACGCGATAACCAAAGGAACAATCGCCGCCGTTGTACCAATCGCACTGCCGACTATAAATCTTGTAAGCGGGATTATCGCCACCATCAAAATTATAAACGGTATTGAACGAATTGCATTGACGATTGACCCGACTGTTTGATTGAGCGGCAAACTTTCCAATATTTGACCTTTATCCGTTGTATGAAGTAAAACGCCCAACGGTATGCCGATTAATGACGCGATTGCCATTGATACGACGACCATATAAATTGTTTCGCCTAATGCCTTAGTCAATAACGGAATTATTTCTTCTAACATAACCAATCACCTCAACGCGAACATCTTTACTGCTTAAAAAATTCAGCGCATTTTGAACGGCATTTTCACTTCCGCTTAAGCCTACGATAAATCGCCCGAAAGGTACGCCGTGAATTTCATCAAGATTTCCGAAAAGCATTGTACATTCAACGCCTTGACAAGTACGAATCATCTCGGCAAGTACAGGATCATCTGCGCGTTCACCTAAAAAATTTAATCGCAAAAGTAACAATGCGCCTTCGGTATGTTCGGCAGAAATTTTATTGCCGCGAAATGCCGCCGGTAATTCGTTAGACAAAAGGACGCTGATAAATTCTTTGGTAATTTCGTGTTGAGGATTGGTGAACACGTCAAGCACTAAACCTTTCTCAGCAATAATGCCGTCGGAAATTACGGCTACTTTGTCGCAAATTTCTTTGATAACTTGCATTTCGTGAGTTATGACGACGACAGTCAGCGCAAATTTTTTATTTATGTCCTTAATCAGCGCGAGAATGGATTTTGTAGTTTGCGGATCAAGGGCGGAGGTTGCTTCATCGCAAAGTAAAATTTTGGGATCTGATGCAAGGGCGCGAGCAATTCCTACGCGCTGTTTTTGTCCGCCGCTTAACTGCGCGGGATATTGTTTAGCTTTATCCTTAAGCCCTACCAATTCAAGCAACGGTTCAACTTTTTTTGCAATAACATCAGAAGGAGTTTTAGATAAAGTCAGCGGAAAAGCAATGTTATCATAAACCGTCGCCGAGCTTAAAAGATTAAAATGCTGAAAAATCATTCCGATATTTTTTCTTGCGTCACGCAATTCACTTTCGGAAAGTTTCATCATATCTTGTCCGTCAACAATCACATTTCCTGAAGTCGGACGCTCCAACATATTTATACAACGCACAAGTGTTGATTTACCCGCGCCGCTTAAGCCGATTATGCCGTAAATTTCGCCCTTTGCAATTTCTAAATCGATTCCTTTAAGCGCGTGAACTTTTCCCGACGGCGTGTCATAAATTTTTTCAACGTGAGAAATTTTTATCATTCTATACCTCTTTTAAAATTTTTTGAGATAATTCTTGACGCTGAAATATTTTCCTGCAAAAATTTTCTTAACATACATTGACGATTCAAAACTACTGGAAAAAATTATCATCTTGCGATAAAATATTATACAAGATAAATAATCAAGGGGGACATGCTATGAAGAGAAATTATTTTCGTGAAAGTTTAGCGATAATTTTTGCAGTGATAATTTTTGCCGCGCAGATTACGGTATCGGCGGCGGACATTGACATTGCCGCTGACGCTGTCGAAAAAGCCGCACTCGGTAACCCAAGCTATTCGTCGATTGACAGAATTGAGCTGTCAGTTTCCGCATTTATGCACGATACAGGTATGGACGGCGGAACTTTTAAGGATTACACGGAAGGTAATTCTCTCCGCAAAGATCATTCGTTAAACTCGGCAATTCACGTTTTGGAAAATCGCGACGCCATAGCTGCGTTGGGAGTTAATCCGGATATGGTTGCCGTTAATTGTATGGGACACAGCAAAAGTGGTTCCGGCGTCAGAGATTTAACCAGCCACGAACAATGGACGGATTGCTTTAACAGAATTGATAACGCGGTTGAACTTTACAATAAAAAATATCCCAACAATAAAATCTACTTCGATAAATCTAATTGGACGACGGGCGAAACTTTTACAAAACCTTCTGAGAAAGACCCTAAAAAAATTGTAGAAGTTTATATTTTCAATCGTGAGGCATTGGCGCGTACCGCCGCTGTACTTTCTGCATTGAGACTTGGTGACGCCAACAGAGAAGAATCCAATTACCCTTATTCGCAAACCGGCTATAAATTTGAAGTTGATTTTAATTCATACGTAAGCAACGCTAAATATTGGAAGTCCGAAATTACAAAAGCAAAAATTTTTTTTATTGACGAAAACGGCAATAGAATTTCATTTTTGAAAAAAGGCATAGACGACAGCGGCTATCAACGTATGTATATAGCCGGTGAAGGAAATCTTTTAATGTCTTGTGCTTACAATCCCAAAACTCGCAATGTCCGCGAAATTTTTATTGTGCGTTACGGAAAAAGTTTTCCTCTTTGCACTCAAGCCTGCATTGAAGAGCGTTTAGAAGAACTCGACACGATGAAAAATTTGCCTTCCGAAGCACACATAATAATTAGCGGAAATTATTCTGCACGGGAGAAAAAAAGTATTGCTAAAACTTACGAAAAATATTGTAGAGACGCTACTCGTAAGCACCAATTCTCCGTGACATTTGAGTTTAAGGCGGTGTAAATTTTTATGGCTATGCTCGACATAAAGGATATAAATGTTTATTACGGCGCGATTCACGCGATTAAGGGCGTAAGTCTCTACGTCAATGAAGGCGAAATTGTTACGCTGATTGGTGCAAACGGCGCGGGAAAATCTACAACCCTTCGCACAATTTCAGGACTTCTTAAGCCAAAGACCGGTACGATAAATTTTTTGGGAAATGATATTGCAGGTATGCCCGCCCATAAAATTGTTGCTGAAGGAATTTCGCAAGTTCCGGAGGGGCGTAGAATTTTCGCTGAAATGACGGTAATGGAAAATCTCGAACTCGGCGCATTTATCCGCGACGATAAAAAAACTATCGCGCAGGATTTAAAAATGGTATTCCGCAGATTTCCGCGCCTTGAAGAAAGAAAATTACAGTTGGCAGGAACTTTATCGGGCGGTGAACAACAAATGTTGGCAATGGGACGCGCCCTTATGAGCAAACCAAAACTTTTACTTTTGGACGAACCGAGTATGGGACTTGCACCGCTTTTGATTCGCGAAATTTTTAATATAATCGTCGACATAAATAAAACGGGTACAACAGTTTTGCTCGTCGAACAAAATGCGAATATGGCGTTGTCGATAGCCAATCGTGCTTATGTTTTGGAGACGGGCAGGATAACTCTTTCGGGCGACGCTAAAGAACTTGCCGCCAGTGAGGAAATTCGTAAAGCATATTTGGGGGGATAAAAAATGTTTGTGGCAGACAGAATGACTAAGCACCCTGTCAGCGTGACAAGTTCCGCGACGATTGGCGAAGTTAATAAACTTATGCAGAAAAATAATTTTCACAGAATGCTTATAATTGACGACGGAAAGCTTGTCGGCTATCTCAGCGATCGTGACATTGCGCGGGTTACTCCTTCGCCCGCAACTTCTCTTTCAAAATTTGAAATTCGTTCATTGCTCGACAAGCTCAGCGTCAAGGATATTATGAAGACGAAAGTTGTTACCGTCAATGAAGATGCGACGATTGAGGAAGCGGCGTTGATTATGTACCAGCACAAAGTCGGTGGCTTGCCCGTAATTTCTGAAGTCGGGGCGGTTGTAGGGATTATCACTGCGACTGATATTTTAAAAACTTTCGTAGACGTAATGGGACTTCCTCGCGGCGGCAAAACGCGTATGACTTTATCAATCGGCAATGAAATGGGGACGGTTGCGGCTATCACGAAAATTTTTGCGGACAACGGCGTTAATCTTGACAGCGTGATTACCTGCAGTCAGGACGGCAAGCATTATGAATTGGTTGTGCGCCTTGACGATCGCCCGCAAGGTTTTGATGACGTAAGAAGGCAACTCGAAATTCACGGCTACAAAGTTATTCACGTTGCGAAAATCGGCTAAACTTTCTGGAGTGTAAAATTTATGAAATATGCCTTTCCCGCGATATTTTTTCCTGATGATGATTGTATTGGTGTTTATTTTTACGATATGAAAGATTGCGTAACTTTCGGCAGAAATTTTGACGAAGCGGTTTATATGGCAGAAGACCTTTTAAATTTGGTTATGTTGAACGCAGAAGAAGAGGGTAAAGATATTCCGACATCGACGGAAATTAAAAATATTGTAATTGGAGACCAAGAAAAAGTTGTAATGATTCACGCCGACACTGAAGCTTATGCCGCAATGTTAGCCGAAAAAAATTTTGATGAAGTTGAATACGATGATGATGTTGAAATTCCTACAAAGACGGCAACCGCGATTCTTAAAGCTGCCGGATTTACAGATGAACAGATAGATGAAATATTAAAACAATATTGACTTTGAAAGCGGCGGTGATAATTTGATTAAAGGCGTTATATTCGACATTGACAACACGCTTTACAGCTATACGGCGAATGATAAAATTGCTGTAGGAAGTCTTTGTAAATTTGCGGAAAAAAATTTGGAAGTCGATAAAGAAAATTTTTTGAAGGCATATTACGAAGCGCGTCGAATAGTAAAGGAACAATTAACGGACGGAGGCTCGCGGCACAGTAGAGTTTTATTTTTTCAGACAACGCTTGAACTTCTCGGCAAAAATCCTTTCCAGTATCTTTTGAAAATGTATGATTGTTATTGGGATAATTTTTTGGCGGGGATGAAACCTTTTGAAGGCGCGGCGGAATTTATTCACAAGCTGAAGGATACCGGAATAAAAATTGCATTGTGTACCGATATGACCGCGCAGATTCAGTACAGGAAAATTCAGCGGCTGGGCTTGAGTGATTCAATAAATTTTATGGTTAGCAGTGAGGAGACGGGGCTTGAAAAACCTGCGCGGATTATGTTTGAAAAGGCGTTGAAGAAATTGGGCGTCAAGGCTAATGAAACGGCGTATTTCGGCGACAGTTTAGAGCGAGACATTGAAGGCGCGGCGAAAGTCGGGATAAAGCCTTTTTGGTATGTTGGTGAATATGACGTTGAGGATACGGAAATTGATTGCGTCAAAATTCGTTCATACCGTGAAGTTATTAACTCAAATTTTTTCTTCAGTAATTAATTTTTAATTCTTAATTATCTATTGGGGGTGATTATTTTGCGTATAATCGTCGGAATAACTGGCGCAAGCGGAATTATGATAGCCGTTGCGCTTTTAAACAAGCTGAAAAATATTGACGACGTAGAAACACATTTAATAATTACGGACGGCGGGGAACTGACTATTCGTGACGAGACGGACTTTGACATTTACGATATAAAACGCCTTGCCGATGTGGTTTACGATGTTCACGAAATGGACGCGTCGATAGCAAGCGGAAGTTTTCTTGTCGAAGGAATGGTAGTAGTTCCCTGCACTATGAAAACGGTTGCGGGGATTGTCTGCGGCTACAGCGACAATTTACTTTTACGCGCCGCTGATGTTTGCATTAAGGAAAAACGTAAATTAGTACTTGTGCCGCGCGAAATGCCTTTCAGCAGAATACACCTTCGCAATATGAAAGAGCTTGCAAACTTGGGCGTTGTGATTATGCCGCCGGTTATGACTTTCTACAATACCGATATGACAATAGAATCTCACGTTAATCACATAGTCAACAAAATTTTATTCCAGTTGGGCTTACCCGCTGAAATTGTTGAGTGGCAAGGCGGCGACAGAAATTAATTTTAAGGTTACAAACACAAATTTATTATGTAAGGAAGATTTTGTTTAATGGAAAATGATGCAATGGCAGCCATCGTAAGTTGGGCTCCAATTTTATTTATGGTTTTGATTTTTTATTTCCTGCTGTATCGTCCGCAACAGAAAGCTAAACAGGCACGCGATGAAATGATGAACAGCTTAAAGGTCGGCACGAAAATTATAACTGCCGGAGGAATTTACGGCACGATTACTGAACTTGGCGACGAAATTTTAAAAGTTCAGATTGCCGATAAAGTTGAAATTCAAATTACGCGCGGGGCTGTCGGTATGGTTGCGACCGATAAAAAAGTTGATGATGATTTATAAAGATATGAAAAAAAATTTGCGGCGTGAAATATCTGCGCGGTTAAAAAATTTGTCAGTCGAAGAGCGCGTAAGCTTAAGTCGTGTTGTAGTCGAAAAATTTTTAGTTCATCCGATTTATAAAAATTCAAAAGTCATAATGGCTTATTTGTCGACGGCGGAAGAACTTCAGTTGCAGGAATTTTTATCAATCGCGCTTGCCGATAAAAAAATTTTAGCCGTACCTTTTCTTGAAGGACGTGAACTGTACGCGGCATTGTTGCCGAGTATTGACGCGTTAGAAGTCGGAGCTTACGGAATTTTGACTGTTAAAAGTGATGTCCGAAAAATTATTGACTCCGCGCAGATTGATTGCGTTATAATGCCGGGACTTGCCTTCGACGCTGAGGGACACAGACTCGGTAAAGGTGGCGGTTATTACGATAAATTTTTAAGCCGCGCCGTCAATGCAAAGAAAGTTGCGCTTGCTTATGATGTTCAGATTGTCGATAAAGTTCCGATTGAGACGCATGATTTATCTGTTGACTTTATCATAACTCCCACAAAAATTTTTTAATAAGGTTGACAAAACAAGGGTAATTGTCCTATAATCTCGGCAGTGAAATTCCTCGGTAGCTCAGTCGGTAGAGCACCTGACTGTTAATCAGGGAGTCACTGGTTCGAGTCCAGTTCGGGGAGCTAAAAAATTATTGTACTGAAAAAATAAAAGCCTCAAAGTCAAGAGGCTTTTTTAGTTAGCAGGAGGAATTTTGATGAAAGTTTTAGTTTGCGATTATACGGGAATTTCTGCGCAGTGGCTTAACGATTTTGCCATAAAAGAAAATCTTGAAGTCGTCGGCACAATCACGCCCGACACTGATAAAAAATTGTTAGCGGAAAATTCTTGGGAATATTTGCTTGTATTTGAAAACGGCGCACGTCAATTTTTCGCGTTACTCGCGCAGTTTATGAACATTCCCGCAAATCGCGTCGTCTACGCACTTGATTGGAACAGTTGGGCGAATCATCCCGCCGCAATGTACACTTTGCTTGACCCTACACGGGGGGGGGGGGGGGG
>FLNU01000542.1_pt1 | contig 41884 bp, 27 predicted proteins | sample 1140361 | NCBI WGS metagenome assembly FLNU01 (sample SAMEA3878206, study PRJEB12797) | bioreactor metagenome | biome: Moose rumen | place: Sweden | collected 2011-10 | reverse complement strand
GAAAATCAGCGGAAGAAGATTGTGGAGGATATCAAAGTAAAGACAAAGCATTATTTCAAGGAACAGTTTAAATGTAAATCAAGCGATGGTGGATTTAATAATATACTGGATGAGCATAATAATATACTTCCCAATATCCAGCAGTATATTATGTCTGTTGCTCAGTTGTTTGGTCTTGATGAACTGACAATCCCCAATCATTATATTGTTCATAAAGGAAAGGTTTGCAGAACACGCTGGCTTGATATATTTGAAGATGATTTCTTAAAAGATTATACAATTTGTGGTCACAAGGTATTTTCTTATGCCTTTATCTATGGACCAGACAATGATGGACAAACAAATTTTAGTTTTACTATAGACATGGAATAGTTTAACTGGATTATTATACATTAGTTCAGAATATGTAAAATTACCTAACCTTTTATCAATTGTGATAGAAAGGGATATATTCTGTTTGTTCGTGATTCGAAGATGGATAAATATGGTAATACTAAGGGCTATTATTGTATCGGACTAATTGACTACAATTCAAGTATCGGTGAACGCCCGATGAACGTGGTTTGGGGCATGCAATACTCCATTCACGGCATTATCCTGAAGACAGTAAAGATTGTATAAAATGGTTCGAAAATGAAACAAATTGAAGTAGTAGCCGCAATCATCCATGATAATCGGGGACGTATCTTCACTACTCAAAGAGGGTACGGCGAGTGGAAAGACTATTGGGAGTTTCCAGGTGGAAAGATGGAGGCTGGTGAGAGTGCTGAGGAGGCCTTAAAGCGTGAGATTTGGGAGGAATTGGAAACACGCATCGTGGTGGAGCGGCTGGTGGAGACGGTGGAATGGGATTATCCTCAGTTTCATCTTACCATGCATTGCTACTTGTGTCATGTGGAAAGTGGGCATTTGGTTTTGAAGGAACATGAGGCTGCAAAGTGGCTCGATAAGGATGAAATGGAGAGCGTCAACTGGCTGCCCGCAGATTGGGACTTAATAAGGAACTTGAAATTGTAATCGTATATGGATGGGCATACTCCACACGGGCGGCATGCGAACATGGCGGCCATTCGCGGCAAGGACACGAAGCCGGAGATGGTGGTGCGTCGCTACCTGTGGGGACTTGGTTTCCGCTACCGTCTGAATCATCCGCGATTGCCCGGGAAACCTGACATCGTGATGCGGAAGTACAGGACGTGCATTTTTGTGAACGGATGCTTCTGGCACGGACACCATGTGGCAATGCCACAAATTGAAAATGGAGAATGGAGAATTGAAAATTCCGATTGTTGCAAGATTCCGAAAACGAACCGCGAATTTTGGGTCCGGAAGATACGTAGGAACCAGCAGCGTGACCACGAGGTGCAACTGAAATTAGCGGCCATGGGGTGGCATTCCATCACTATCTGGGAGTGTCAGTTGAAGCCGTCAGTACGCCGAATCACCTTGGAGTCGCTGGCCCATACACTGAACAGCATTTTTCTGCAAAACCATGCTGTCCACTACTACCAATTATCGCAGGAGGAAGAACTGCTGATGGTGGCTGAAAACGTGGATGAATCTTATGAAAGAGCATCAATTCACTAAACACAATTTTTTTATAGACACTCTTTCAAAAAATGAAACAACTCTTTATAATCATTCTCACAGCCATGACAGTGGCTGGGGAAGTTTATGCACAGCGCGACTCAATACGCTTGGAGGAAGTCGTGGTAACGGGTACGCGCTCGGGCAGTGTGGATATTCGACATTTGCCGATGACGGTGACGGTCGTAGGTCGTGACATACTGGAAGAAGGGCAGCAGCCGAGTGTGTTGCCCCGAGTGATGGAACAGGTGCCAGGGCTGATGTTGACCAGTCGGTCCATGATGGGCTACGGTGTGTCGACGGGTGCTGCAGGCGGTATCAACGTGAGGGGTATCGCAGGAGGAGCCGGGCAACTGATGGTGCTGATTGACGGGCATCCGCAGTACAATGGCATCTATGGACACCCCATCAGCGACAGTTATCAGACAATGATGGCCGACCGTGTGGAAGTGCTGCGAGGCCCGGCGTCTGTGCTTTACGGTTCGAACGCCATGGGCGGTGTGCTGAACATCGTGACGCGTTCGATGCACGAGGATGGGGTGAAGACACAGGTGAACGTGGGTGCAGGCAGTTATGGCACGGTGCAGACCGAGGCTTCGAATCAGGTGCGCAGCGGACGCATCTCGTCGACCGTTGCCGGTCAATATAACCGTACGGACAACCACCGTCCTCGCATGGGTTTTGAGCAGGAAGGCGGCTACTTGAAGTTGGGTTATGATTTATCGGAGCACTGGGATGTCTATGCCGACGGCAACATCACCCACTTTAATGCCAGTTATCCAGGTGCTGTGTCGAGTCCGCTGTACGATGCGGACCAATGGATTACGCGTGGAGTCGTTTCGGCGGCCATCGAGAATCACTACGACGGCACGAGCGGTGCACTGAGTGTCTATTCCAACTTCGGACAGCATAAGATTGATGACGGAACGGCCGATCCCGCTGCTCCTACAGTGCGCTATTTCCGCTCAAAGGATGCGCTGACTGGTGTGTCGTGGTACCAGAGCGGACGTCTTTTCGAGACGGGTCGGCTGACGCTTGGTGTGGACTACCAACACATCTACGGACATGCCTACTACACGTCGAAAGCCACGGGCGAGGTGCTTGAGACGCCGAACAAACAGAGTGGGCGTTCGCACTGCAACGAGGTGGCCGGATATCTGGATTACCGACAGGACATTTCCGGGTGGCTGACTGCCGACGCTGGCATTCGTGTTGACCACCACAGCGTGGCGGGTACGGAATGGCTTCCACAGGTGGGCATCGTAGTGCGTCCGATGTCGACGGGCGAGGTAAAGGCCATGGTGAGCAAGGGATTCCGCAATCCGACCATGCGCGAGATGTATCTCTATCCGCCTTCAAACGAAGAACTGGAGCCGGAACGCATCTGGAACTACGAACTGGCGTGGCGACATCGGCTGGGCCGTTTTTCCTACGGAGCCAATCTGTTCTACCTGAAGGGTGACAACATGATTCAGACGGTGGAACGAAAGAATGTGAACACGGGAGAAATTGAGAACTACGGTGTGGAAGTGGAGGCCGACTGCCGCATCAATGCCCACTGGTCGCTCAACACCAACCACAGCCTCTTGCACATGGAGCACCCCGTCTTGGCTGCTCCCACTTATAAAGGTTTTCTCGGTGCCCACTTCACCGAACAGAAGTGGACGGTCGTGGCCGGACTGCTATACATCGGTGGGCTGTACACTGCCGTTGGTGCACAGGAGAAGAAGGAGGACTTCTGTCTGTTGAATGCCACTGTCAGTTATGCCGTCCTACTGCAACTGCGTGTCTGGCTGCGTGGCGACAACTTGCTGGCGCAGCGGTATGAAATCAACCTCGGTTATCCCATGCCGCGTGCCACGTTGATGGGTGGCATCAACTTCAACTTCTGAAGTGTGAAGTTTTTGGTCAAGGGGCGAGAGTCCCATTGCTGTCAAGGGGACTCTTGACCCTTGACTCTTGACCGAAATTTCCAACTCTGTTTATTTTTTCAGTGTTCGGACGAGAAAGTCTGAGGCCAGGCGCATGGCGTGATAGATGTTTTGCGAAAAGCCGTGGTCCTGGCCTTCCAGTTCGTAGTAGTCCGAGTTTTTCCACAGCAAGTGGTAGTACGAGCCATAGGTGCAGGGCACGATTTGGTCGGCTGTGCCGTGGATGATGGCGGCGGGTCCTTGGTAGTGGATGGCTGTCTCGTAGACGGGCAGGCGCAGTGCGGTGGTGATGTAGGCGCGTCCCAGTCTGAGGTGGTCGCCGAAGAGGGGCAGGTACTCTGGCGGATTGAAGGGGTCGAAATTCTGTCCGAAGAAGTTGCCGCGTATGCAGTCGTTGGGGATGGTGGCTGCCGGTGCCAGCAGCACGACGCCTTCGATGGGACGGGGTTCGCCTTCCGACTCCTTGGCCATCTGTCCGGCCAGCATGGAGGCGACGAGTCCGCCTTGCGAGTGACCCACGATGGCGATTTTGCTGACGTAGCGCAGGTTGCGCACGTAGTCGAACACGTGGCGTGCATCTTCTATCTCGTTGGGGATGGTCATTTGCTGAAAATCTCCTTCACTTTCGCCGTGTCCGTTGAAGTCGAAGCGGATGCTGGCTATGCCGTTGCGAGAGAGCGAGTCGGCCAGCAGGTCGAACATCTGACCCTCCTTGTTTCCGCCGAATCCGTGGCAAAGGATGACCATGGGGCACTGTTCTCCCTGTGCGAGGCGTGGGCGTTGTATGCGGGCCGCGAGTTGTCCGTGGTCGCCGTCGATGCTCACCTTCTCGTGCTCCGACTGCACCTCGAACGTGTCGGGCAGCAGTTCGTAGAGTGTCTTTTCCAGTTTGTCGCTCAGGACGGTGCCCATCTGCACCTTGCCGTCGGGGTCGAGCAGATACATCGACGGAATCCATTCCACGCCATACTGTCGTGCCACCTCCGAGTCTTTCTTACCTTTCAGTTCGCTCACTTGTGTGTAGGCGATGCCGTATTTTCCGATGGCACGTTGCCAGGCTGCGGCGTCGGTGTCGAGTGACACGCCGACGAACTGCACGCCCAGGGGCGAGAAGCGTTCGTACATGCGCTGCAGGTTGGGCAGGTCGCGGCGGCAGTCTGGGCACCACGATGCCCAGAAGTCCAGGACGGTGTAGTGTCCCTTGGTTTGTTTCGACAGTTTCACCTTCCGCCCGTCGGGTGTCTTGAGGGTGAAGTCGGGTGCTGGTGTGCCAGGTTTCAGCAACTCTGTGGCATATTTGGCGTCTTGGTCGTGGCGTTGCCACTGTTGTGCACAGGCGGGCTGCCAGCACAGCCACGTGCACAGGACGAATAGGTAGAGTGGGGTTTTCATTATTTCAGTTTTCAGTTTTCATACCGTTCTCCCCAGCAGCGTCGCATGCGTTCGAGCAGTTTGGCCTCGGTCGGTGTGTGGGGTTGGGGATGCCAGAAGCGGGCCTCGGTAGCCTCGTCGGGCAGGAATTGCAGGGGGACGAAGTGGTCGGGATAGTCGTGGGCATATTTGTAGCCGTCGTGGTAGCCCAGTTGCTCCATCAGTTTCGTGGGTGCGTTGCGCAGGTGAAGCGGCACCGGCAGGTTGCCTGTCTGCCGCACATACTGCAAGGCTGCGTCCACACCCATGTAGGCACTGTTGCTCTTCGGGCTGGTGGCCAGGTAGACCGTGGCTTCGGCCAGTGGGATGCGTCCTTCGGGCATGCCGATTTTCTGCAGGGCGTCGAAACAGGCGTTGGCCATGAGCAAGGCGTTGGGATTGGCCAGTCCGACATCTTCGCTGGCACTGATGACCAGCCGCCGCGCAATGAAGAGAGGGTCCTCGCCTGCCTCAATCATGCGGGCCAGGTAGTAGAGTGCCGCGTCGGGGTCGCTGCCGCGGATGCTCTTGATGAAGGCCGAGATGATGTCGTAGTGCATCTCGCCGTCCTTGTCGTAGGCCAGCGGATTCTGCTGGATGGCCGCCAGCACGCGCTCATCGTCCACTACCGGCTCGTCGGCTCCTTCCTGGCTCTCCACCGTCAGTTCGAGGATGTTGAGCAACTTGCGCCCGTCTCCCCCACTCTGTCTGAACAGCGCACCCGTCTGCTCCACCTTCACGCCGCGCTCGCGCAGGGTCGTGTCCATGCTGAGGGCACGGTCCAGCAGTTGTTGCAGTTCGTCGCGGTCCAGCGGCTGCAGGACATAGACCTGGCAGCGGCTCAGGAGCGGTCGGATGACCTCGAACGAAGGATTCTCGGTCGTGGCGCCAATCAGTGTCACCACTCCCTGCTCGACGGCTCCCAGCAGCGAGTCCTGCTGCGACTTCGAGAAACGGTGGATTTCGTCGATGAAGAGGATGGGGTTGCCCCGCTGTGCAAACAGGCTGCTGCCCTTGCGTGCACGGTCAATCACCTCTCTCACCTCCTTCACCCCGCTGGTCACGGCACTGAGCGTGAAGAACGGCACGTCGAGGGTCCTGGCAATAATGCCGGCCAGGGTCGTCTTCCCCACCCCGGGCGGTCCCCACAGGATGAAGGACGACACGCGCCGCGCGTCAATCATGCGGCGAATCACTCCGCCCTCGCCCACCAGGTGGCGCTGTCCCACATATTCGTCCAACGTCGTCGGACGCAATCGTTCGGCCAATGGTTGCATAGTCTCTGAATGGATTTCACTGCGAAAATACGAATATATTTTCTAATTGTGAATGCAAAAGCCAAAATTCTAAATGCCAAACGGAATTATTCTCATTTTTCATCCCGCACCCCCAACCACGCACGCACGCCATCCTTTAACCGCCCCGCCGCGCTTAGTAGAGGCGGGCTGCATGCCTGTCTCCCCATTGGCAGAGCCCGATTTCACCCGCGATGTGGCATAGACGTCAGGGAGACGGGCATACAGCCCGTCTCTACAGCATTGGATTTCAATGAGATAGTCGGAAGGTGCACACTGGAAACTTCATGCGTCTGCACACGAAAAGAAAAAAGAGTTAACACGAAAGTATAAATCAAACGTATGATTTATATAAATCTAACGTATGATTTATATAAATCAAAGCCATGATTTATATAAATCATATATTTGATTTATACTTTCCTCTTCAGAGGAGTGAAGTTTCGTGTTTAGAGGCATGAGGTTTGAAGTTTAGAGGTTAGAGGTTAAAGGTTAAAGAATAAGGAAAATGGAAACCGCGAAAATGGGAACCGCGCCTCGTAGGGACGGGGCGTGCTCCGTCTCCCCCTTGACTGTGTGGCATGGCCATCAGGGAGACGGGGCACGCCCCGTCTCTACGAGCAATGGGTGTAAAGCGCAGGTGTTCTGGTTGTTTTGGTGGAGTGGGCGTCCCGACGGCGGAAAGGGAGGTTGAGGAAAGAGTGAGTTTGGGATTAGAATTTCGGACGCCCGATTTCCTCATTACTAATTTTCTTGGTATATTTGTAGCAGGATCATTATTTCCACCAACCGTCATTTGTCATGACTACGAACCTACTACCGCTCAAGGTCTACAAGGCTTCGGCAGGCAGTGGAAAGACCTTCACCCTGGCCGTGGAGTACATCCGCCTGCTGATGCTTAATCCCACGAACTACCGGCACATCCTTGCCGTCACCTTCACCAACAAGGCGACGACGGAAATGAAGATGCGCATCCTGAGCCAACTGTACGGCATCGGCCACGGGCTGGCCGACAGCGAAGGCTACCTGCGGGCCATCAAGGAGGATGAGTCTGTGGGCCGCCTGGGGCTGGACGACGATACGCTTCGCGAGCGCGCGCGCGCGTCCTTATCTCTTATGATGCACGACTACAGCCGTTTCCGCGTCGAGACCATCGACTCGTTTTTCCAGAGCATCATGCGCGAACTGGCCCGCGAACTCAACCTGTCGGCCAACATGCGGGTGGACCTGAACGACAAGGAGGTGCTGCACGAGGCCGTGAAGGAACTCATCGACGACTTGCAGGAGGGGAGCGACCTGTTCCGCTCTGTGTTCGACTTCGTGAAAGAGCGTATTGACGATGGGAAAAACTGGCAGATAGCCCAGAGTGTGGAGGATTTCGGCCAGAACATCTTCAACGAGCAATATCTGCAGAGCGACGCGTCGGTGCGCCGCAAGATTGGCGATGCCCACCGGCTGAGGGAGTACAAGCAGATGTTGTGGGAGCGACGCAAGGAAGCCCAGAACGGGTTGAAGGCACAGGGCGAGGCGTTCCTGCACTTCTGCGACAGCCACGGCTACGACATGGCGGACTTCAAGTACAAGAGTGCGGGTATCTACGGATTTTTCCAGAAATTGGCCAACGACCAGGTGCCCGAGGTGGGCAAGCGCGTACAGGCATGCGCGACGGAGGCCGAGGCCTGGTGCGACAAGACGGCCGACACCCTGCTGGCTGACGTTGAAGCCACCCTGCTGCCCCTGCTGGAACAGACCCTGCGCATGATGGACGAGGCGACACGTACCATCAACACGGTCAACGTCATCAACCACCACATCAACCACCTGATGCTCATCGGCGAAATCAACGACAAGGTGCGCAGCCTCAACGCCGATGCCAACCGCTTCCTGCTGGCCGACACCGCCCACTTCCTGCGCGAAGTCATCGATGGCAGCGACATCCCCTTCCTCTTCGAGCGCACGGGCACACAGTTCCACTACATCATGATTGACGAGTTCCAGGACACGTCGGCCCTGCAATGGGACAACTTCCGACCGCTCCTGCACAACAGTCTGTCGGCAGGCAACAAGTGCCTCATCGTGGGCGACGTGAAACAGAGCATCTACCGCTGGCGCAACAGCGACTGGGGCATTCTGAACAACATTGAGGGCAGCGAGTTCGGACGCTACATCGACCCCGCGACCGTGAGCAGCCTGGACACCAACTACCGCAGTGCCGCCCATGTGGTGGAGTTCAACAACACCCTGTTCAGCAAGGCCACCGATGTGCTCAACGCCCTGTATGCCGAACATTGCGGCCAAACCTCGCCCGACATCGCCCAGGCCTACAGCCAAGTCTGTCAGAAGACGGGAAAGGGCAACAGCCCAGGCGGATGGATTCACCTGGAATGGGAGAAGGACACCGATGCCGACGGCAACAAGCGAGAGACAGGCGACGAGAAATTCCATCTCGAGCGTTTGGTCGCCCTGATTGACCGGCTGCTGGGCGAGGGAGTGGCCATGAACGACATCACCATCCTGGTGCGGTTCAACAAACAGGGCAGTGCCATCAGCCAGTATATAGCAGCCCAACGTCCCGACTTGACCGTGGTGAGCGACGAGGCCTTCCTGCTCGACTTCTCTGCTGCCGTCCAACTACTCGTACTGGCCATGCGTGCCGTGGATGCCCCGAACGACCGCTATACCGACACCATGCTGGCCTACTTCTACCAGACCCAGGTACGCGGCAACGAACAGGTGAAGAGCGACCCCAACCAACTCTTCCTGCTGCCCCATGACAAGTTGCTACGGCTCCTGCCTGCCGACTTCACGGCCAACAGGGAGGGACTGGCCCTGTTGCCACTCTACGAAATGGCCGAACGGCTGTACGACCTGTTGGAAATCAGCCGGCTCGAGGGACAGGATGCCTACCTCTTCGCCTTCTTCGACCAACTGGCCACCTACCTGGACAACAAGCCTGCCCACCTGAACAGTTTCCTGCACTACTGGGACGAGACGATGCACAAAGTGAGCATTCCCGGCGGTTCGATAGACGGCATCCGCATCCTGACCATCCACAAGTCGAAGGGACTGGAGTTCCACACCGTCATTGTGCCCTTCTGCAACTGGAACATAGGTTTCGGGCGTAACAATCAAGACCTGCTGTGGTGCCAGCCACAAGAAGCACCCTACGACCAAATGCCCCTGCTGCCCATCACGGTCGGCAAGGAAGCCGAGGCATCCATCTTCAAGCCCGACTACGACAACGAACTGCTGAAGAACTATGTGGACAACCTGAACCTGGTCTATGTAGCCTTCACCCGCGCCCGAGAGAACCTGGCCGTGCTGTGCCAACAGAACAAAAACGGGGTTGACCAACTGCTCATCAAGTCGCTGCCCGAAGACGTGCCCGCCAGCGAGGAAGACGAACTGACCGTCTGGGAACAAGGAACCATCCTGCCCAGCCAAGTGGAAGAGGAACGACAGACGGAGAACGTGCTGCTGACCCCGGCCCGGAACCTGCCCACGCGCTTCGTCTACAAGGAAACGACGGCAGAATTCCTGCAGTCCAACCAGTCGCGCATCTTCATCCAGCAGGAAGACAACGACGAAACGACAGCCACGGCCACGCAATTCGTCGACGAAGGCAACCTGTTCCACGAACTGCTGGCCCGCATATGGAAGCCCGACGACATTGACCGCGCCATCGCAGGCATGGACACGGAAGGCTGTTTCAGCAGCCGCGAACAGATGCACAGCATCAGCCAACTGGCCCGTACCAGCCTCAAGGACCCACGGGTGAGGCAATGGTTCGACCCACACTGGCTGGTGCTGAACGAGTGCAGCATCCTGACGCGCGACGACCAGGGCAACATAATGGAGCGACGGCCCGACCGCGTCATCAGCGACGGCCAACAAACCATTGTCATCGACTACAAAACCGGAAGGCAAAACGAAGCACACGCCAAGCAGGTGGAACAATACGTCGACCTGCTGCAGCGCATGGGCTACCCACAAGTGACCGGCTACCTGTGGTACGTACGCCGCAAAGATATCGTAGAAGTGAACCACAACAAAGAACCATGAACAACCGGTATGAATAGTTTTTTGAGCATCGTGGCGGAAGACCTGTATGGAAAACTGGGCGGAGACTTGCAGCAACTGACCATTGTCTTCCCCAACAAGCGCGCCCGCCTGTTTTTCAACCAACACCTGGCAGACATGGCCGGAAGACCCGTCTGGACACCCCGATACATGACCATCAGCGAACTCTTTCAGTCGCTCTCCCCCCTGACCGTGGCCGACCCCATCCTGCTCATCTGCCACCTGTACCGTGTCTATGCCGAGGTGACAGGCAGTCAGGAGCCACTCGACCACTTCTACAGTTGGGGCGAGACCCTGCTGGCAGACTTTGACGACATCGACAACAACATGGCACCGGTCGACTCGCTCTTCCACAACATCGAGGACTTGAACGCACTGACCGACCTGAGCCACCTCACTGCGGCACAAATTGCGGCCATCCAGCAGTTCTTCCAGAACTTCAACCCACAGAACAGCACACAACTGAAACAGAAATTCCTGGGTTTCTGGAACGCACTGCTGCCCATCTACCACCGTTTCCGCACGGCACTGGCCGAGGCTGGGGGACTGGCCTACGAAGGCATGATGAAGCGCACCGTCATCGAACACTTGGGCGAGGCTCCGGAGGGACAGTTTGCCTTCGTCGGCTTCAATGTGCTGAACAAAACCGAACAGGAACTGTTCAAATTCCTGAAGAACAACCGACCCACCTTCTTCTATTGGGACTTCGACCAGGCCTACTTGAAGGAAAGCCACGAGGCAGGACGCTTCATCCGTGAAAACATCCGCACCTTCGGCAATGCCCTGCCCCTGGACGCCGACTGCTACAACCAATTTGCCCAACCCAAGCGCATCAGTTACATCGCATCGCCCACCGACAACGCACAGACCCACCTGATTGAGACGTGGGCCGGGCACTCCAATGCCCGTGACACGGAACAGGCCATCGTGCTCTGCAACGAATCCATCCTGCAGTCCGTGCTCCACAGCATCCCCTCGGGCAAGAAAGTCAACGTCACCATGGGATTTCCCATGCAGCAGACACCCATAGCCAGTTGGATAGACACGGTGCTCAACCTCCAGTTGCACGGCCAGGCAGGGTCGGGCGAGGTGTGGCGGTACAGTTTCGTAGGACCTGTACTGCAACATCCCTGCACGGCACGCCTGGCAGGTGACGAAGCCAGCAGCCTGTTGAACATGCTGAGAAACCACCACACCATGTTCCCTACCACGCAACAACTGCAACAGGGAGAGCATCTGACCACCCTATTCACCCGTCAGGACAGCAACATCGGCCTGTTGCGCTACCTGGCCACACTGGTGCAGCAAATCGGCATCACCTATCGCGATGCCGACGAACCGCTGGCCATCGAGACAGCCTACAACGCCTACACCATGCTTAACCGCCTGCAACGCATCTACGAAACCGGATTGCTCAACGTGTCGATGGAGACACTGGCACGACTCATCCGGCAAATGATGGCCGACAAAAGCATCCCCTTCCATGGCGAGCCGGCTGAAGGCCTGCAAGTGATGGGCGTGCTGGAAACCCGCAACCTCGACTTCAGGAACCTGCTCATGCTCAGTGTCAACGAAGGCCACCTGCCGAAGAGCGACCACCGCACCTCCTTCATCCCGTACAGCCTGCGCGACACCTATGGAATGACCACCATCGAAAAACAGAACAGCCTCTACGCCTACTACTTCTACCGACTGCTCGGACGGGCGGAAGACATCACACTGGTCTACAACAACAGCACGGAAGGTCAGACACGGGGAGAAATGTCGCGCTTCATGATGCAACTACTGGTCGACCATCCACAGTTGGCCATCCGGAAACTGGCGTTGAGCGCGGAGAACGGTCTGACCGATGAGCCCAAATTCCAGATAGAGAAGTCGACGACCGTCATGGAAAGACTGCGACAGCGATACGACGTGAACTGCAACGGAGAGAAAGCAAGAATCCTCAGCCCCAGTGCACTAAACACCTACATGAGTTGCGGAATGAAGTTCTACTTCCAATATGTGGCCGGACTGAAGACACAGGAAGAAATCACCGAGGAAGTGGGGAACGATGTGTTTGGCACCATCTTCCACTACTGCATGGAGCACATCTACGGCGGCGATGTGTTTCCGCTGGGACAGGAGTTGCAGGCCCAGCAACTCTACCAACTATCAAAACAACCGGACACACTGCGCCGCCTGGTTGACGAAGCCTTCAACATGGAGTTTTTCAAGGTAGGGACAGACCGCAAGCATCAACGTCCTCACTACAACGGCACGCAACTGCTGAACCGCGAAGTCATCGTCACCTACCTCAGCAACCAACTCAGACACGATGCCCTGCACTGTCCCATGACCGTGACATCGGTCGAAGACGACAGCCACAGCATGTTCATCACACTCGAATCGGGCATCCGACTGAAACTGGGTGGAATCGTCGACCGCATCGACCTCGTCACGACTCAGGGCTCAAGACGACAAAAGCGCATCGTCGACTATAAGACCAGCAGCCAAAGTCAGAAAGCCAACAGCATAGCCGAACTCTTCATCCCCCACCCCCGTCAACCCAACTACCACTACATGCAGGCACTCTACTACTGCAACATCATGGCTCAAACAGACCCAGAGCCTCTGCAACCCGTCATCAACTATATCAAGAACGGGGATGAAAAGGACCTGGACATCACAAATTACCAACAGCAGGCACAGTCAGAATATCACACCCTGCTCACCCAACTTATCGGCGACATCTTCGACCCCGCCCTCCCCTTCCTGCAAGACGAGAGCAGATACGCCTGCCAATACTGCGACTTCGCCCAACTATGCCATAGGGAGTTAGGTTAGAATCGAGAGTCAAGAGTCAAGAGTCCCTGGGAACGCGGACGTCCCCGTCCGCACTATCAAAGACCTCCTCGTCCGCAGAAAGAACCGAAGGGGGCCAGGGGCGTGCCCCGTCTCAGAAAGAAGAAGAACAGGAGAAATCCTGAATCCTAACAGTGGAGATATACCGCTTATTCGTGTTTTTTGATTTTTATTATTTAGATTTTTGATTTTTTATTCCTATCTTTGCAGAACTTTTGAACAACAACCCTATTATTCACAAAAAAAACAGAAACGACATGGACGACTATCCGGCGAATCAGTGCACCAGTGACGTGTACTTACGTTAGCGGGATATGAAGGTTCGGCAACCAGCGTACAACCCATGAGGACCTTCACCCGCCACAACGAGTGATTTATTCCTTTTCTTATTGTTGTACATACTTTAAACGAACCCAACGACTATGCGTTCTTTTTGGAACACCAAGGGAGGCATCACACCCATCCAGCAATGGCAACCTGGATGCTGGGTACAGATTACATGCCCCGTGGAAGAAGACGTGAAGTTCCTGACCGAGGAACTGCACATGCCCGATTACTTCATCACCGACGTAGCCGACGCCGATGAGCGAGCACGCTACGACATTGACGAAGGATGGCTCATGATCATCCTCCGCATCCCCCACCTGAAAAGCATCAACTCAAGAGCACCCTACACCACCATCCCCCTGGGAGTGGTGCTGAAAGGCGATGCCATCGTCACCATCTGCGACCAGGAAGCACGCATGATGGTGGACTTTGTCAACCACCAGCAACGACGAGCCGAGGGATTTTCCGACGCAGCCGACCTCGTTTTCCGACTCTTCCTGTCCGCCTCCGTCTGGTACCTGAAATACCTCAAGCAGGTGAACGGACTCATCGAGAAAGCCAAGCGCAACCTGGGTGGACAAATCGACAACCAAGACCTCGTCAACCTCTCGCGCCTACAGGATTCGCTCACCTACTTTGCCACCTCTATTCGAGGCAACGAGACGCTGCTCTCCAAACTGAAGTTCCGTTTGCCCGTCGACGAACTCGACGCCGAACTTATCGAAGACGTGAACATCGAGATGCAACAGGCACGAGAGACCACCCAAATCTACTCAAACATCCTCGACTCGACCATGGGTACCTACGCCAACGTCATCAACAACAACATGAACCGGGTCATGCGCCTGCTCACCTCGCTCAACATGATCATCATGTTCCCCACCCTCATTGCCTCCCTTTTCGGCATGAACCTCATCAACGGTATGGAGGAATGGACACTCGGCTTCCCCATCGCCATCCTCATCTCCATCCTTTCCACCATGGCCGGCCTCTGGTGGTTCCGTCGCCGCAAGTGGCTTTAAAATTTTCGGTCAAGAGTCAAGAGAAAGTTTGAAGTTTGAAGTTTTCATTGCTCGTAGTTTCTGTCCCCCGATAACGGGGGAACCGAATGGGGTATGGGTGCATCCCCGTCTCAGAACGAAGACAAAGTAAATGAAAGTGAAAAAAAATGGAAAAAGCACTGAATGCCTGCACAGCCCCCAAGAGCCATGCGCCCGAGAGAATCATCCAGTTTGGTGAAGGCAATTTCCTTCGCTGTTTTGTAGACTGGATTGTATGGAAAATGAACCAACACACCGACTTCAACAGCAGCGTTGTCGTCGTACAACCCATTGAGCGCGGCATGGTAGACATGCTCAACGGACAAGACTGTCTCTACCATGTCAACCTGCAAGGTCGGCTCAACGGACATACCGTCAACACCCTCGAACGCATCGACTGCATCAGTCGCGCCCTCAATCCCTACACACAGTTCCAGGCCTACCTCTCCCTGGCCGAACAACCCGAAATGCGGTTTGTCATCTCCAACACCACCGAGGCCGGCATCGCATTCGACCCCAGCCAGCAACTCACCGACAAACCAGCCAGCAATTATCCCGCCAAACTTACACAACTGCTCTACCATCGTTTCCAGGCTTTCCACGGTGACCGGACCAAGGGGCTCATCATCATGCCCTGCGAACTCATTTTCCTGAACGGGCACCGACTCAGAGAGTGCATTCTGCAATATATCGAACTGTGGAAAGACCAACTCGGTTCCGACCATGCTAAATTCAAGGAGTGGTTCCAACGTTACTGCTACGTCTGCGCCACCCTTGTCGACCGCATCGTCCCAGGATTTCCACGTGCCGACATCGACCGCATCCAACACCAGTTGGGCTATGCCGACCAACTCGTCGTCCAAGGTGAGGCTTTCCACCTATGGGTCATTGAAAAACCCGTCAACATGACCATCCGCCAGTTGCGCCGTGAATTTCCTGCCGAACGAGCCGGGCTCAACGTCCTCATCACCACAGACGAACAACCCTACCACCAACGCAAAGTTACCCTGCTGAACGGACCACACACCGTCCTGTCCCCCGTGGCCTACCTCAGTGGCATTGACATTGTGCGCGACGCCTGCAACCACCCACTCGTCGGGCAATTCATCCGCCAAGTACAGTTCGACGAACTCTTGCTTACCCTCGACCTGCCAAAAAGCCAGTTGCAGCAATTTGCCTCCGACGTGCTCGAACGCTTCAACAATCCCTACATCGACCACCAAGTAACCAGCATCATGCTCAACGCATTCCCTAAATTCGAAACACGCGACCTACCCGCACTCAAGACATACCAACAACACTTTGGACAGTTGCCACAAGGACTCGTCCTTGGACTCGCAGCCATCATCACCTACTACCGTGGCGGTCATCGTGCCGACGGAGCACCCATCCAGCCACAGGATGCACCCGAGACCCTCAACCTCCTTCAGCAACTTTGGGCCACAGGCAATCTGGAAACAGTGGCACAGGGAGTGCTCGCCTGCGACCACATCTGGCACGAAGACCTCAACCAAACAGTTCCCGGTCTGACACATCGCCTCACCCACAGTCTCAACCTCATCCAACAGCACGGCATGCTCAAGGCAGTAGAAACAACTCTTGACTCTTGACTGGGACCGCGGCTGGGACCGCGGTAATCGCGATGCGCTTTGGTTCGTCCAAAGACCTCCCCGTCCGCAGTATCAAAGACTCTCGACTCTTGACTCTTAAAATATGCAAATAGATATCATTACCGTCCTGCCCGAACTGTTCGGCGGCTTTCTGACAGAAAGCATCTTGGGACGAGCCCAGCAGAAAGGACTCGTCACCATCCGCGTCCACAACCTGCGCGACTATACAAAAGACAAACACCACCGCGTAGACGACTATCCCTTTGGCGGTGGCAGCGGCATGATTATGCAGATACAACCCATCGCCGACTGCATTGCCGCCCTTAAACAGCAACTCTGGGAAGAAAAGCAACAATACTACGACGAAATCATCTTCACTACACCCGACGGCAGCAAATTCGACCAGCCCATGGCCAACGAACTGTCCGGACTCAGTAACATCATCATACTCTGCGGCCACTACAAAGGCATTGACCAGCGCGTACGCGACCATCTCATCACCCGCGAAGTCTCCATCGGCGACTTCGTCCTCTCTGGAGGCGAACTCGTGGCAGCCATGATGGCCGATGCCATCGTGCGCGTCATCCCCGGAGCCATCGGCGACTCACAGGCTGCCCTTGACGACTGTTTCCAAGACAGACTGCTGGCTCCCCCCATCTACACTCGCCCTGCCTCCTACCCTGGATTCGGCGATGTGCCCGAAATTCTTCTATGTGGCGACCCGAAAAAAATACGAGAGTGGGAACTTCAACAAGCCATGGAGCGCACTCGCCGCCTGCGTCCCGACCTGCTGAGAGAACATTGAAAAAAAGAGAGTCAAGAGTCAAGAGTCAAGAGTCCCATTGCTCGTAGTTTATGTCCCCCGATAACGGGGGAACCGAAGGGGGTATCGGGCGTGCCCCGTCTCAGAAAAAAGAGAAAAAATCGAAAAAAAACACAAAAAAATTTTGGAAAGCAGAAAAAAGGGCGTAACTTTGCATCCGCAAAACAAAAACAACGGTGCGTTAGTTCAGTAGGTTAGAATATCTGCCTGTCACGCAGGGGGTCACGAGTTCGAGTCTCGTACGCACCGCAACCCACAACAAAAAAGGGGAGTCATATCAGACTCCCCTTTTTTATTGCGATAACATCCCATCCCCTCAGTTACACCACACCACTATCCATCCCCCCAAGCCGTTTTCTGTGAAACAAAACACAGGGGGGAGCAGGAACCGCGCCTTAGGGGGAGGAAAAAGTCACAGAGGACGAAAGAAACCGAGACGACGACACGGCACAAGGAAACTGTTTTCCATGCAAACACAAAACCTGAAAATGAACCTTCGTTTTCAGGTTTTGTCTTTGCATAAAATGAATTTTGTGTTAAATGGGATGTATTTTGTGTTAAATGGGAATGGGCAGTGTGTTTATTTGTTTTTTTATTTGTATCTTTGCCCCTAAAATCTGTAATTAAAAAATTTAAGGTACACTATGGGAAAGACTATGAAAGAATGGGTACTGGCTACGAGACCGTGGAGTTTCCCGGCTTCTGCCATGCCGGTATTGGTGACGCTGTTTGCGCTGTGGGCCGACGGACGGCAGATGAACTGGTGGCTGGGGCTGCTGGCGGTAGTGAACATTGTGCTGGTGCATGGTGCCGGCAATGTGTGGAGCGACTGGTTTGATTTCAAGAAGGGTGTGGACCGTGACGACACCTACGGTACGAAGAACCTGACCAGTGGGCATTATTCGCCCTCGGAGGTGATGCGGCTGTCCATCGTGCTGCATGTGGCAGCGGTGGTGATGGGCATCGGGATGGTGGTACTGACGGGCTGGCCATTGCTTTGGATTGGGATGGCCGGCATAGGTCTTTCGCTGCTCTATCCTCCGCTGAAGTATAGTGCCTTGGGCGATGTAGTGATTCTGTGCTGCTATGCCTTATTGCCGATGATGGGTACTTCGTTCATTGCGACAGGCAGTCTGGTGTGGCCTGTGCTTTGGTATGCACCGCCCGTGGGTCTGATTACGGTGGCCATTCTGCATAGCAACAACACGCGCGACATCCATACCGACCGTCGGGCTGGCATCAAGACGTTTTCGATGCTGACGGGCTGGCGGATTGCGTCGGGCATCTATATTTTCGAGGTGCTGTTCCCGTATGTATGGATGTTGGCCGGGGTTGGAATGGGTCTGTTTGCCTGGCCCACGCTGGCCTGTTTGATTTCCCTGCCGATTGCCTGGAGAAACGCACGAGAGATGGCGAAGTTCAAGGGTGACAATGTCGAGGTGATTGCTTGTACCGATGAGAAGACGGCTCAGTTGCAATTGGCGTTCAGTTCCCTCCTTATTCTTGGTCTATTGGCCGTTGCTTTATTTCTATGAGACGTTTGGTTTTTTCGGTGCTGACAGCAGGAGCGTTGTGGTTTGTGATGTTCTCGCCCTGGACGGCGGGGTGGCTGAACTTCTGGTGGTCGATGGCTGCCAGTGCCTGTGTGCTGCTGCTCCTGGCAGGGTCAGGCGTCGAGAGTCGAAGGCCGAGAGTCAAGTGTCAAGTGTCAAGAGTCAAGAGTCAAGAGCCGAACGGTTTCCGTCGGGTGCTTGACGTCCTACTGGAAGGTGCTGCCATTGCCGCCGTGCTTTGGGGTGTGTTCTGGGTGGGAGACAAGTTGTCGACGCTATGGTTTGACTTTGCGCGTCCACAGGTTGACTTGATTTATGAAATGAAATCGGGCAACAATCCTTGGGTGATTGGGGGGTTGTTGCTGTTGGTCATCGGTCCTGCCGAGGAGATTTTTTGGAGGGGTTATGTGCAGCGTTCACTGGTGTCGCTGCTGGCCGGTGTCGGCCACACGGACGTATGGGCGAGAAATATGGCTTTTGTGGTGACGGTTTGCTGCTACACATTGATTCATCTGCCATCGCTGAATTTCATGTTCATCATGGCTGCCCTGGTGTGTGGCATGTCCTGGGGTCTGCTCTACCGACTGATGCCCAGTCATCTGCCTGCCATCGTGGTATCGCATGCCATTTGGGACGCCGCCGTCTTTGTCGTGTTCCCTATTTGAAATTAAGACGGGGCACGCCCGCAACCCTCTTCGGTTCTCCCGTTATCGGGGGACAGAAACTACGAGCAATGGGACTCTTGACTCTTTTACCATCGTGTTTGGAAAAGTCGCGGATAAATGTTGATGGTCACCCATCCCCAGTCTTGCCAACTGCTATGGTTTCCGCCTTTGAAATACTCGATGTCTGACGTGCCCAACATGAAGGAGTAGCCGGCAGTCAGTTCAATGTCCTTTTGCAGCCGGGCTGAGAACTGACAGTCAACTTCTTGTCCGAGGTGGCGCGTCTCGTAGCCCAGTTTGGGTGCTGTGCGGAAGTAGTGGAAGTCGGCCTTTGCATTGATTTTCTTTGTTATGTGTACCTGGGTTCCAGCCTGCAGGTCCTGGAGTCCGTATGAAAGGCGTCCTGTGAAATAGTCCATGGCACCGAAAAACTTGTGGTGGGTGCCGAAAAGTGGATCGAAAGCATTCTGCCCCGTTCCCTTGTGGTTGCCGCTGGAGTAGTCGTAACCCAGTGTGAGGCTGACGTTGCGTGTGACGGCAAGTAGGGCATTGAGGTTGAGAAGGTAGGCGTCGACGTTGCGGCCGTCGGCAATCTTACCGAACTGGTAGTAGCCGGAGGTGTGCAGCGTCAGGTTGCCTGGATGATAGTTGATGTCGGTGCCGACGGTATGCATAAATTTGGTCTTGCCTTGCCCTTCGCTACCGGCCTCGTAGCCGGTAGTGACGAGATGGGCAGAGATGCTGAAGGGAAGGTGGCGTGGTTGGAAATGGTACCAAAGTGTCTGCATCATCTTGTAGGGCATGGTTCCGGAATAGTAGAAATCCCGTGTCTCCTTGTTCTGGTTGAGCGCAAAGACGGCGTGAGCCTTGTGGGTACTTGCCTCGTAGCCCAGGCGCAGTGCGTCGTGCCAGTTACCTGCCACGTCCCAATCGGATGCGCCGAGGATGCGCTCGTCGTCGTAGGACAATTGCTGACGTCCCACTTGTGCAAAGAATCCTTCACCAAAGTTGAGTTTGGCCCAGCACTCGTTCATGGCGACGCGTCCGCTGCGCTCTTTCAGTGCGTCCTGTCCCCAAATGCCGGCATGTTGCACTGAGGCTTTCAACTCGAGGTTGTAACGTTCGTAGCCGATGCCCAATCGTGCCCGTTCGTTGACGAACACGCCTGGTGAGACTCCTTCTCCACGCTGGCTGAGGTAGCCGTTGTTGTACTCTCCACGGCTCCGCAGTTGTGCATCCATGTTGAACAGGCTTTCCTGTGCGCTGACTGTGGTAAAGATGAGGGAGAAAAGGATGAAAGTGTGAAGTTTATTCATGGTTCATTGGTATTTGTTTTTTATTCGGCAAATTCATCCCATGCCTTGACGGGAATGTCATCGGGCGAAAGCGTACAGAAGGCCTCGATGAAGGTGGAGGCCAGGCGTGAATTGGTAATGAGGGGGATGTTGAGGTCAATGGCTGCCCGACGAATCTTGTAGCCATTGGTGAGTTCGTGGGACGTCAGGTTCTTGGGGATGTTGACAACAAGGTCTATCTTGCCCTGGTGGAGCAACTTGAGCGCCTGGGGCTGTTTCTCAGACTCGGACGGCCAATGTACCAAGGTGTTGGGGATACCTGCTGCTGTCAGATAGTCGGAGGTTCCTCCTGTTGCATAGATTTGGAATCCATGCTGGTGCAACATGTGGGCGGCATCGAGCATCTCGGCTTTCTGTTTGGCTGTACCTGTGGACAACAACACGGTGTGCTCGGGGATGCGCTGTCCCACACTGAGCATGGCCAAGAGTAATGCCGAGTGGGTGTCAGTGCCCAGACAGCCGACTTCTCCGGTACTGGCCATGTCGACGCCCAGGACTGGGTCGGCTTTCTGCAACCGGTTGAAAGAGAACTGGCTGGCTTTGATTCCAACGTAATCGAGGTCGAACAGGTTTTTGGAGGGCTGTTCGAAGTGTTGGCCAAGCATGATGCGCGTTGCCAGGTCGATGAGATTGATTTTCAGCACTTTCGACACAAACGGGAAGGAGCGGGAGGCTCGCAGGTTGCACTCGATGACTCGCAGGTGGTTTTGCTCTGCCAGGAATTGGATGTTGAACGGACCGCTGATATGGAGTTCGTTGGCAATCTGTCTCGATACTTTCTTGATTTGCCGAACGGTCTCGACGTAGATTTTCTGTGGTGGGAACTGGATGGTGGCATCGCCTGAATGGACACCGGCAAACTCGATGTGCTCGCTGATGGCATAGGCCACAATTTCCCCGTCTTTTGCCACGGCGTCCATCTCTATCTCCTTGTTGTGCTGATGGAACTTGGAAACGACAACGGGATGCTTCTTCGAGACGTTGGCTGCCAACTGGAGGAAACGTTCGAGTTCCTCCTGATTGGAGCACACATTCATGGCGGCTCCACTCAACACGTAGGAGGGGCGCACAAGTACAGGGAAGCCGACTTGCCAGATGAAGGCATTGATGTCGTCCATAGATGTCAGGGCCGCCCATGCCGGCTGGTCAACACCGATGCGGTCGAGCATGGCAGAGAATTTATCACGGTCCTCTGCATTGTCAATGCTGCTGGCCGAGGTGCCAAGAATGGGGACTTCGGCTGCATCCAGCCGCATGGCCAGGTTGTTAGGGATTTGACCTCCTGTCGACACGATTACTCCTTTCACCTTCTCTGTCTCGCAGATGTCCAACACCCGTTCAAACGTAAGTTCGTCGAAATAGAGACGGTCGCATATGTCGTAGTCGGTGCTGACTGTCTCGGGGTTGTAGTTAATCATGACGGAACGATAGCCGCTCTCACGAATGGTGTTGAGGGCCTGCACTCCACACCAGTCAAACTCCACGGACGAACCGATGCGATAGGCTCCCGAACCCAGCACGACCACAGCCTTTCCACGGTCATCCTGCTGTGGCTTGATGTCTGACTCGGTGGCATTATAGGTCAGGTAGAGATAATTGGTCTTTGCTGGATATTCGGCTGCCAGGGTGTCTATCTGCTTGACAAATGGCAGAATGTTCAGTTCTTTGCGACGGGCCCTCACCATGGCAATGGCTGCATCGGATTCCATCTTGCCTTCCAACCCGATGGCACGTGCTATCTGGAAGTCGGTAAACCCCTGCCGTTTGGCTGTCTGCAGAAGTGAAGCGTCGATGTCGGTCAGCCCTTGCTTCGCCTGCAATGTCACATAGGTGTTGCGAATGTTCTGCAACTTTTCGAGGAACCAACGGTCAATTTTCGTCAGGTTATGGATTTGAGCAGTGGTATAGCCTTGTCCCAAGGCTTTCTCAATCATCAGTAACCGTTTGTCTGTCGGAGCCTGCAACTGGACGTCGATATCATCAATCTGCAGTTCCTTGTTCCCGACAAATCCGTGCAGCCCCTGCCCTATCATTCGAAGTCCTTTCTGTATCACCTCCTCGAAGGTGCGGCCAATGGCCATGACCTCGCCAACAGACTTCATGCTGGACCCCAACTCACGGTCTACACCATGAAACTTGCCCAGGTCCCAACGCGGTATTTTACATACAACATAGTCGAGTGCAGGTTCAAAGAATGCACTGGTGGTCTTGGTGACGGCATTTTTCAGTTCAAACAGGCCATAGCCCAATCCCAACTTGGCTGCGACAAAAGCCAGCGGATAGCCTGTCGCCTTCGATGCCAAGGCAGAAGAGCGGCTCAAGCGGGCATTAACTTCTATCACACGATAATCTTCGGAATTCGGGTCAAGTGCATATTGCACATTACATTCTCCGACTATTCCTACATGTCGCACAATTTTGATGGCCAGCGCACGCAAGTGGTGATACTCGCTGTTGTTGAGCGTCTGTGACGGTGCCACGACAATCGACTCACCCGTATGGATGCCGAGTGGGTCAAGATTTTCCATGTTACACACCGTGATACAATTGTCATAGCGGTCGCGAACCACTTCGTACTCTATTTCTTTCCACCCCTTCAACGATTTTTCTACCAACACCTGGGGCGAGAAAGCAAATGCCTTTTCTGCCAGTTTGTTCAGTTCTTCCTCGTTGTCACAAAACCCGGAGCCCAATCCTCCCAGTGCGTAGGCTGCTCGCAGGATTACAGGATAGCCCAAGCGTTCAGCCGCCAGACGAGTTGCCTGCACACTATCACAAGCCTCGCTCTGAATGGTCTTTACTCCGATTTCATCCAGTCTTCTGACAAAACGTTCCCTGTCTTCGGTATCGATGATGGCCTCGATGGGTGTACCCAGTACACGCACGCCATATTTCTCCAACACACCATTTCTGTAAAGTTCCACACCACAATTCAAGGCCGTCTGTCCACCAAAAGCCAACAGAATGCCCTGCGGCTTTTCTTTCTCGATTACTTTCTCGACGAAAAGAGGCGTAACCGGCAGGAAGTAAACCCTGTCTGCCACTCCCTCTGATGTCTGCACCGTTGCGATATTGGGATTTATCAAGATGGTTTCTATCCCTTCTTCTCTCAAGGCTTTCAGGGCCTGTGAACCAGAATAGTCAAATTCGCCGGCTTCACCGATTTTCAGTGCGCCCGAACCTAAAAGCAGTACTTTCTGTATGTGGGGTGTAGTCATGAAGTCAGTTGTGGGTTTTAAAGAAGACGGATGAAGTCGTCAAAAAGAAATTCCGTGTCAACGGGGCCCGAGGCTGCTTCGGGATGGAACTGTACCGAAAACCAAGGATGCTGTTTGTTACGGATGCCTTCATTGGACCCATCGTTCATGTTGACAAACAACGGTTCCCAGTCGGCTGCCAAAGAAAGTGTGTCTACGGCATAGCCATGGTTCTGGCTGGTGATGAAGCAACGATTGGTTCCTGTTTGTTGCACAGGCTGGTTATGGCTGCGGTGTCCATATTTCAACTTGTAGACTTTTGCGCCACTGGCTTTTGCCAGCAACTGGTTGCCCATGCAGATGCCAAAGATGGGGCGTGTGGGATGTTGTTGCATGGCCGTTCGGATATGGTCGACAGTGACGGCTGCCGTGTCTGGGTTGCCCGGTCCGTTGGCCAGGAACAGGCCCTGATAGTCCATTCCGATAAAATCGTAGTCCCAGGGAACGCGTATGATTTCCAATCCTCGAGCCAGCAGACAGCGAAGTATGTTGTGCTTCACACCACAGTCGACAAGAACGACTTTCTTGCCGGCTCCTGCATTGTAGTTGATTACTTCTTTACACGATACCTTGGCTATGAAGTTTACTTCTTCGTAGGAGGCAAACTCTGTCCCTGCATCCTGTCCATCTCCCATGACGATTTTTCCCATCATCACACCATGTTCGCGCAGCACTTTCGTAAGGTGTCTGGTGTCTATGCCTGTGATGGCGGGAATGTGTTCACGCTTGAGCCAGTCGCCCAGGCTTTCTTTGGCGTTCCAGTGACTGAACCGCTGACAATAGTCACTGACGATGAGTGCCTCAACATGAATTTTTTCACTTTCCATGTAAGTGGCCAAGCCATTGGATTCGATGGTGAAGGGAGGAACTCCGTAGTTGCCAATGAGTGGATAGGTGAGAACCAGCATCTGGCCGGCATAGGAAGGGTCTGTCAGCGACTCTGGATAACCGGTCATGGCTGTGTTGAACACGACTTCCCCCGAGACAGGCGCTTCGTAGCCGAAGGACTGTCCATGAAACTGCATGCCGTTGTCAAGTATGAGAGTGGCTTCCAAAATGCTAAAATCTGTTTTCTAAGTTTTCGTAATTTGCTTTCTTCAAACTTCAAATTTCTCATCGTTCGGCATTGCCGACGCTTTGGACCGCGGTAATCGCGAAGCGCTTTGGCTCGTCCAAAGACCTCCTCGTCCGCAGGAACTTCAAATTTCAAACTTCAAACTTACTCAACCGTGACCGACTTGGCCAAGTTGCGAGGCTGGTCCACATCCTTACCCTTGCAGATGGCGATGTGGTAGGCCAGAAGTTGGAGCGGAATCGTGGACAAGAGAGGCTCGAGACATTCCATGGTGGTTGGCAGTTCGATGCACTCGTCGGCCATGGCCTTGACCTTTACGTCACCTTCACTCACGATGGCGATGACACGTCCGCGACGCGCCTTAATTTCCTGGATATTGCTTATCAGTTTCTCGTAGAGTGGATTGTGGGTTGCCACGACAACAACTGGCATTTCTTCGTCTATCAGTGCAATCGGTCCGTGTTTCATTTCGGCTGCAGGATATCCCTCGGCATGGATGTAACTGATTTCCTTCAACTTCAAGGCCCCTTCAAGGGCAACAGGATAGTTGTACCCTCGTCCAAGGTAGAGGAAGTTGTGGGCATAGGTGAAGACTCGTGCTATGTCGCGAATGCGGTCGCTCAGTTGCATGAGGTGCCGCTGTTTCTCGGGAATGGCGTTAAGTTCGCTCACCAGTTGCACATATTCTTCATTTTTCACTGTTCCTCGTGCCTTTCCTATGGCAAGTGCCAGCATGGTCAGCACAGTCACTTGTCCAGTAAAGGCTTTGGTCGATGCCACACCGATTTCGGGCCCCACATGGATGTAGCAGCCTGTGTTGGTAGCACGGGGAATGGACGACCCGATGGCGTTGCAGATGCCGAAGATGAAGGCTCCGCGTTCCTTGGCCAACTGGATGGCGGCCAACGTGTCGGCGGTCTCGCCCGACTGCGAAATGGCTATAACAACATCTCGGGCATCGATAACGGGATTGCTGTAGCGGAACTCTGAGGCATATTCCACCTCGACGGGGATTCCGCAGTAGTTTTCAATCAGTTGCTTGCCGATGAGCCCGGCGTGCCAACTTGTGCCACAGGCCACGATGATGTAACGTCGGGCACTGATGAGTTCCTTCCGGTAGTCTATCACGGCTGAGAGCACGACGTTATTGGCCTCTACATTCACTCGTCCGCTCATGCAGTCTTGCAGGCAGCGTGGCTGCTCGAAGATTTCCTTCAGCATGAAGTGCGGGTAGCCCCCCTTCTCGATTTGTTCAAGATTGAGGTCTATCTTGGTTATCTCGTGGTCAATCTTGTCATTGTCAAAGTTGACGAACTCCACGTCTTTCTGGTTGCGGCGGATGACAGCGATGTCGTTGTCGTCCATGTAAACCACCTTGTCGGTGTATTCGATGATGGGCGATGCGTCGGAACCCAGGAAGAACTCTTCTTCACCTATGCCTACGACCAGCGGGCTGCTCTTGCGTGCCGCAATGATTTCGTCGGGATTATTCTTGTCGAGCACGGCAATGGCATAGGCACCGACAACCTGCTTGAGCGACATACGCACGGCTGTGAGCAGGTCGACCTTGCTTTCTCTCCTCACATAGTCTATCAACTGTACCAGTACTTCTGTGTCGGTGTTGCTCTGGAAGTTGACTCCCTTGGCCTGCAATCCTTCCTTCAGCGTCACATAGTTTTCGATGATGCCGTTGTGGATGAGTGCCAGTTCGCCCGAGTAAGACAGGTGGGGATGGGCATTGGTCGTGTTGGGCTCTCCATGGGTTGCCCAACGCGTGTGGGCTATACCGATGTTGCCCGTGATGTCCTTGTCGGCCACATAGTTTTCCAGGTCCGACACTTTTCCTTTGGTTTTATACACTCTCAGGTCCTGACCCTCGGTAATGAGTGCCACGCCTGCGCTGTCATAGCCACGGTATTCCAGTCTTTTCAGTCCTTTTATCAACACGGGATAGGCACTGCGCTTTCCCATGTATCCTACAATTCCACACATTTCTTATTTCATGTTAAGGGAACAGTCGTTATGTTCATAAAAAGGAAAAATGAAGAATAAACTGAGAAAAGTAGTGTTTTTCAAAGATTATTCTTCATTATTTTATTTTAGTTTTCTATCTCTCTCTTATTTAATGATGTCCAGTTCCTTGAAACTGTCTACCAAGGCGGCCACACAAGTGTCTACTTGCTCCTTGGTGTGTGTCGCCATGAGTGCCACTCGCACCAAGGTGTCTTGCGATGCACATGCCGGCGGGATGACCGGGTTGATGAAGATGCCACGGTCGAAGGCCAGTTTGGTGACGGCGAAAGTCTTTTCTGTGTCGCGCACATAGAGCGGGATGATGGGACTCTCGGTGTCGCCGATTTCGAATCCTGCCTGCTTGAACTGCTCCAAGGCATAATTGGTGATTTTCCACAGGTTCTCCTGTCGTTCCGGCTCACGCTTGATGATGTGCAGGGCCTCGAGAGCGGCTGCAGTGGCGGCTGGGGTGTTCGACGCAGAGAAGATGTAGGTGCGGGAGTTATGGCGCAGCCAGTTGATGGTGTCGCTGTCGGCTGCCACGAAACCGCCGATGGATGCCAGTGACTTGGAGAACGTACCCATGATGATGTCGACGTCGTCGGTCACTCCGAAGTGGTCGCAGGTTCCGCGTCCATTGCGTCCGAACACACCCAGTCCGTGGGCTTCGTCGACCATGATGCTGGCGTTGTACTTCTTCTTCAACTCAACGATTTCGGGCAACTTGGCCAGGTCTCCTTCCATAGAGAAGAGGCCGTCGGTCACAATCAGTTTGATGGCATCGGTCCGGCAGCGCTTCAGTTCGCGCTCCAGGTCGTCCATGTCGTTGTGCTTGTAGTGGAAGAAGGTGGAGACGGCCAATCGGCGTCCGTCCACGATGGAAGCATGGTCGCGGTCGTCGCCCAGAATGTAGTCGTTTCGTCCCGTCAGGCAGGAAACGACGCCCGAGTTTACGGTAAATCCGGTAGAATAGACCAGGGCTTCGTCCTTGCCTACAAATTCGGCCAGTTCCTGCTCCAGTTGGATGTGCAGGTCGAGCGTTCCGTTGAGGAAGCGGCTTCCGGCACATCCTGTACCGTATTTCTTGATGGCATTGACTGCGGCTTCCACGATTCGCTGGTCGTAAGTCAGTCCCATGTAGGAGTTCGAACCGAACATCAATACCTTCTTGCCACTCATTGTCACCTCCGTGTCCTGGTGGCTGTCGATTTCTCTAAAGTAAGGATAGATGCCGGCTTCCATGAATTTCTGCGGCTCTCTGTACTTACTCAGTTTTTCCTGTAATAAACCCATAAAGAATGTATTTATTGAGCAGCGGGGTCTTTGCTCCTTAATTTAGCCTACTATGGTTGGCTGCTGGAGTGAGCCTCTACATCAGGATTACTTTCTATTGATTACGTATGAATCGGCCTTGCAGACATCCCGTCTGCGCAGTTCACTCCAAAACAGGCTGCAAAGTTAACTAATTCTTTTTGAAAAAATAGGTTTTTTCAGAAAAAAACTCTGTTTGGCACGGGAAAAGTACCAACGAGTGTTAAAAAAATATAAAATGCGTTGCAGCAGGGGGTGGTTTCTGCTGCAACGCTTTTGTGTTTCTGGTGTGTCTACGCGCTATTCTATTTGATGACGAAGATGCGGTAGTCTTTCACACTGCCTGGCGCCCCTTCTTCGGCTCTTGGCAGATATTCCACACCTGTGACGGTCTGATTGCTGCCCAGGTCGATGACGAGCAGATGGGGGAATCCGCTTCCCTTTGTGGTTTGCCAGTAGGTAGACTCCTGCAGGTCATAGACTTTGTCGCCCAGATGGTTGCCGTTTTCGTTCTCACTGTCAGCGTATTTGGTGGTCCAGGGTTCGCGGCTCAGTCGCTTGCCGTCGGCACCGAGGGCATAGATTTCGGCAATGGCTGCCACGTCGCCACCCGAGTGGGTGGTGAGGGCCTCGATGCAGAGTAGGCGACCTGTTTGTGGTGACTGGAAGTTCACTGTCTGCCAGCCGTTGCCGGTCTGGAACTGTCCTGCGCAGGCGGGTGTCTCGCTGTTGAGGTCGGGCTTGTCGCCGATGTTGTTGTGCTTGTTCGACTTCTCCAGTTGCAACTTGTCGAGTTCGGGCTTGTCCTGTCCCCAGACCACGGTTTTCTTCGGGCCGGCCACGTCGAGCACGATGACCTCGTTGCGGCCCTTCTTCAGCCAGCAGCCGGGCACATAGAGCGTCTGCTGCGGGCCTATCGACCAGATGCGGCCCATGGGGTGACCGTTCACGTAGACCTGTCCCTTGCCCCATGTCTCGAAGTTGAGGAAGGTGTCGCCCACCTTCTGCAGCGTAAAGTAGCCGCGATAGTAGCCGCGTCCGTTGTCCCGCTTGGCAAAGCCGTCGCTGAGCGGAGGTTCGGTCTTGTTGGCATCGAATGCCTTTACTGCTTTGTCGTAGTCGTCGGCAATAGGTGTCATCGTCCATTGCTTGAGGTTCCATGAAACCTCATTCCCGTCTACTTCTGCATTGAGGACGACATCGCCCACGATGCCCTTGAAGTCCTTGATGGCGCGTCCGAAGTTGATTCGGCCCATCGCTTCTACAAGGAGGCCCAGTTTCTGCCCTTTCTGAATGGCGGGCATGGTAAGCGACTTCTCGTTCTTCACGCGGTCAATCTTTCCGACATACTCATCGTCGATGAAAACCTGGGCGTAGTCGTGTGCCTCCATTGTCAGCACGCTCTGCACAGGTATTTCGGGAAGTGTTGTCACGTAATAGGTCATTCCCCAGCCCAGGTCCATTTCTTCGAAAGTTTTTGTGTCGTGGCTGGGAATAAGATGTTGGTTGCCATAGAAGGGTGCAAACTCTGTCAGTTCAAACTTGGGCACTGTGATGATGGGCATGGGTGCCTTGGGCAGGGCGGGCATCTTCTTGCCGTCGTTGTATTTCTCCATCATCTTGCGCAGTTCCCAGAACTTCGGTGTGGCGAGGCCGTATTCGTTGATGGGGGCATCGTAGTCGTAAGAGGTCACGTCGGGTGCGAAGCCGGGGCTGTTGGCGCCGGCCCAGTGGCCGAACGAGGTGCCGCCGTGGGTCATGTAGAGGGAGAAGGAGATGCCTTTCGAGAGCATTTCGTCCATGCCGTCCACCATGTCCTTGGCGTCGCGGGTTTCGTGGCGTGCGCCCCACTTGTCAAACCATCCCGACCAGAATTCGCTGCACATCTTGGGGGCTGTGGGACGCAACTGACCGAGCCGGCGGAACTGGTCGTCGATGTTGGCGCCGGTGCCAAAGTTCATGGTCCACACCAGGTCGTCGAGTCCGTTCTTCTCGAAGTTGGACGACCAGTCGCACTGGAACAGTGCCAGTTTTTCGCCGTAGATGCTGCGCAGGCAGTCGCGGATTTCGCTCACGTAGGGCTTGTCCTCGCCGTAGGAGCCGTATTCGTTCTCCACCTGCACCATGATGATGGGGCCGCCGTTCTGAATGGTGAGCGGAGCCAGTTGCTCGCCCACTTTCTGCTCGAAGATTCTGACGCGCTCCATGAAGTAGGGGTCTTGCTCGCGCAGGTGGATGTCTTTTTTCCTGAGCAACCACCAGGGCAGTCCGCCCATTTCCCACTCGGCGCACACGTAGGGACCGGGACGGACGATGACGTACATGCCGTTTTTCTGTGCCAGTCGGCAGAAGGCGGCCACGTCATTCTGTCCGGTGAAGTCGAACAGGCCTTCCTGTTGCTCGTGGATGTTCCAGAACACGTAGAGGCAGAGGGTGTTCATGCCCAGAGCCTTGCACATGCGGATGCGGTGTTCCCAGTAGGGGCGTGGTATGCGCGGATAGTGTACTTCGGCAGCCTTGACGACAAAGGGTTTTCCGTTGAGCAGGAAACTGCCTTCTCCTGCCTCGAACGTTCCCCGCTTCTGTGCCATGGCTGGCAGGCAGAGCAGGCAGGCAAGTGCGATAGCAATAATTTTCTTCATATCAAACTTCAAATTTCAAACTTCAAACTTCACCGGGATGTCGTCGACGCGCTGCTGATGGCGTCCGCCCTCGAAGTCCGTGGCCAGGAACTCGTCCATGATGCGGCGGGCCGTGTCGTGGTCGATGAAGCGGCCGGGCATGACCAGCACGTTGGCGTCGTTGTGCTGGCGGATGAGGTGGGCAATCTCCGGAATCCAGGCCAGGCCTGCACGTATCGCCTGGTGTTTGTTGAGCGTCATCGAGATGCCTTCGCCGCTTCCGCACATGGCGATGCCCGGGTAGACCTCGCCGCGCTCCACGCCTTCGGCCAGCGCATGGCCGTAGGTGGCATAGTTGCACGAGTCCTCGGTGTAAGTTCCATAGTCCTTGTAGGGAATACCCCGCTCCTCGAGATATTGCTTCACGAATTGTTTCAACGGGAAGGCAGCGTGGTCGCTGGCAATTCCCACGGTCTTGATGTCCATCATGGTGTGCTTGTTTTTGTCGATTGTTCTTCTTGCAAATATACAACAGAAAATTGATAATCCGAAATTGCACGCATGAAACTTCATCCCTCTGCACAGGAAAGTTTACGCCTCTGCACCGGAAAGTTTAAATCACGTCGTGATTTCTGCAAATCACGTCGTGATTCTTACAAATCACGTCGTGATTTCTACAAATCACGTCGTGATTTTTACAAATCACGACGTGATTTAAAGTTTGCAGCGCAGAGGCGTCAACTTTAAGGCGCTGACGTACTGGGTTTTATGTTTGTCTTGTGGAAGTTTTCAATTCCTGCGCCCTAAAATTTGCCTGAAAAAACAATTTCTGCTATTTTTGCAGGTGGTGAAAATGAGGCTTCCCCACGGACGGTTCCGCAGGGAAGTCGCGCAGAAACGGAAATGAAATGGACGTAACAATGGATGGAAGCAAGGTGCAGGATGTGGTTTTCCTTGATTTGCAGCGCGTGAACGCCTCGTTCGGCACGCTGCTGCTGCAGGCTGTCGAGCGGGTGGCCCGCAGTGGCTGGTACCTGTACGGACAGGAGGTGCGCGCCTTTGAGCAGGAGTTTGCCGCCTATGTAGGCACGACGCAGTGCGTGGGCTGCGGCAACGGGCTGGATGCGCTGACGCTGGTGCTGCTGGCATGGCGTCGGCTGCTGGGATGGCAGGACGGCGACGAGGTCATCGTGCCCTCCAACACGTTCGTGGCCACGGTGCTGGCCGTGTCGCGGGCCGGCCTGCGACCGGTGATGTGCGAACCGCACATGGCCGACGGACTGATGGACGCCACGCTGCTGGAACCCCTCGTGACGGAGCGCACGCGGGCCATCGTACCGGTGCATCTGTACGGCTGCCTGTGCGACATGGAGGCCGTCGGCCGGGTGGCCAGACGCCACGGGCTGAAGGTGCTGGAGGACGCTTGCCAGGCTCACGGGGCCGTGCGCGGCGGAAAGCGGGCCGGAAGCATGGGCGATGCAGCAGCGTTCAGTTTCTACCCGGGCAAGAACCTGGGTGCTCTGGGCGACGCCGGCTGCATCACTACCGACGACGAGTCGCTGGCCGAGACCGTGCGCAGCCTGGCCAACTACGGCCAGACCGAGAAATACGTGAACCGCATGCAAGGCCTCAACTCGCGCATGGACGAGGTGCAGGCCGCGGTGTTGCGCGTGAAGTTGCAGCGGCTCGATGCCGACAACCAGCGGCGGCGCGACATTGCCCGCCACTACACGGCCCAACTGCAGCACACGGGTCTCCTGTCGCTGCCTGACGTGCCTGCGGAGCCCGGTACCCACGTATTCCATATTTATAGCACGCGCGTGCGCGAACGGGATGCCGTCAGGCGGCGGTTGGCCCAGGACGGCGTCCAGACCCTCATCCACTACCCCATCCCGCCCCACCGCCAACAGGCCTACAGCCAACTGGGCACACTCCATCTGCCCGTGGCCGACGAATGGGCACGGACCGAACTCTCGCTCCCCATCAGTGCGGTGATGAGCGACGAGGAAGTGGAACGGGTGGTTCAGGCTGTCCAGAAATCAATATAGCGGCGAGCCACGGCCACGTGGTCGTGATGTCGACGCACATACTCCCGGCTCTGCTCGGACAGGATGTCGAGACGGTCGGGACGAAGGACGATGTTTTCCAACTGCCGGAAAACATCGTCTTCGTCGGGCAACACGTTGACGATGGGACGCAGTTCGCGCTCGCCCAGAATTTCATAGTTTTCAGGCTCGCCGCCGCCCACGACCACGAGGCCCTGGGCCATGGCCTGCAGCGCATTCATGGCAGGCGTGTAACTGTAGAGTTGGTCGAGCAGCACGTCGGAACTGAGCATCAGCCGGCGGTACTCGTCGAAGGGCACGCCCTCGACCTGCCTCACCTCGCACATGCCGGGATGGGCGGCCTTGACCCGCGCCAGTGCACGCGCCATCACGTCCGTCCCCTTGTAGGCCGAACGGTCCTTCGATATGCCCAGGAAAAATCGCACGGGCGCCCCAGACTGGCGGGCAGACTTGACCTCGACATGGTCCAGGTTGATAGGAAAAGGAATGAAGCGCGTCTTCTCAGGAAAGTGAGGGCGGTAGCAACAATCGTACTCATACAGGCCCGTCACGATGCCGTCGGCCTCCTGCGCCATCAGCACGTTGAGCCCACGCTTCTCGCCCTCCACCCAGTCGCGGATGTAGGCCTGGTTGAACGGCTCACTGGTGCGTGGCCGGTCACCTATGTTGAAGTCGGAATAGCGGAACGTACGGCAGTCAAGACAGGTGGACACCCAATAATAATCCATGCCAAACGCTCCGAGGAAGAGACGCCGGTTGTGACGCTTCAGATAGCGATAGAAAGGATAGATGTGCTTGGCACGCAGTTCGAGAAACATGGGGTTGATGAACTGCACGACATCGTAGCCGCGCAACCGCGGCAGCAGGCGGACACAACGCAGAAAGTAGGCTAACGTGTCGCCCACACCCGTCGAACGACGGCACAGGTCGACATCGCGCCGGTAACCTTTCCAACTGTCACCATCACTCACTACGGTCACCTCGTGACCCAACTGGCGCAACCCCTCGGCCAGGGTCCAGTGAACATTGCTATATTCACCCAAAAGAAGTATTTTCATGCCTGTCAGACGGCTCTCGCCGCTTCTGTCTACCACAAAATTACGAATTATCAGCGGGATATGCAAACATATTGAAACCCAATTTCAACCACAGCCACCCAGGCAGTGGTTAAAGGTCAGAAATTAAAGAATAAGGAAAATGGAAACCGCGCCTCGTAGAGACGGGGCGTGCCCCGTCTACCTGATGGCCATGCCATATAGTGGTGGCCGTCCAGCCGGCATCCGCACAAAAGACATCCCTTTTCTCACTTTTCACATTTCATTTTTCGCATTTCTCTGAAAAATACTTATTTTTGCAAGATGATAGGGTAATAGACACTTTCAAATATATGGCAACAACAATGAAACCATTCATGGACTCAGACTTCCTGCTGCAAACAGAAACCGCACGGCAACTCTATCACGAACATGCAGCCAAGATGCCCATCATCGACTATCACTGCCACCTCGTGCCCCGGCAGATAGCCGAGAACCGACGCTTCCGCTCCATCACGGAACTGTGGCTGGGCGGCGACCACTACAAGTGGCGAGCCATGCGCTCGAACGGCGTGGACGAACGCTTCTGCACGGGACAGGACACGACCGACTGGGAAAAGTTTGAGAAATGGGCCGAAACAGTGCCCTACACCCTGCGCAACCCCCTCTACCACTGGACACACCTGGAACTGCGCACAGCCTTCGGCATAGACAAAATCCTGAACCCCCGCACGGCCCGCGAAATCTTTGACGAGTGCAACGAGCGGCTGGCTACCGACCCGTCGCTCACACCGCAGGGACTGATGATGAAGTACAACGTGGAGACCGTCTGCACCACAGACGACCCCGTCGACTCGCTCGAGTGGCACCAGGCCATACGTCGCTCGGGACTGAAAGTGAAAGTCGTGCCCGCCTGGCGCCCCGACAAGGCCATGGCCGTGGAAAACGTCGTGGCCTACGCCGAATACGTAAAACAGTTGGAGAAGGTGAGTGGTGTGGAAATCCGACGCTTCAACGACCTGATGGACGCCCTGCAACGCCGCCACGACTTCTTTGCCGAACAGGGATGCCGACTGAGCGACCACGGCATTGAGGAATTCTATGCCGAGGACTACACCGACGTGGAGATTGCCGACATCTTCGAGAAAGCCTGCCTGGGACGGAGCCTCAGCCAAGAGGAAGTGCTGAAGTTCAAGTCGTGCATGCTGGTCCGGTTCGCCGAGATGGACCACGCCAGCGGCTGGGCACAACAGTTCCACTACGGAGCCATCCGTGACAACAACACCCGCATGTTCTGCCAACTGGGACCAGACACAGGATTCGACTCCATCGGACAGTTCAACACCGCCAAAGCCATGTCGAAATTCCTGGACCGGCTGGACTCTCAGAACAAACTGACACGCACCATCATCTACAACCTCAACCCGGCAGACAACGAAGTCGTCGCCACCATGCTCGGCAACTTCCAGGACGGCTCCATGCCAGGCAAGATTCAGTGGGGGTCGGGATGGTGGTTCCTCGACCAGAAAGACGGCATGCAAAAACAGATGAACACACTGTCGCTGCTGGGACTGCTGAGCCGCTTCGTGGGCATGCTCACCGACTCCCGTTCCTTCCTTTCCTATCCACGCCACGAATACTTCCGCCGCACCCTCTGCAACCTGCTGGGCAACGACGTGGAGCAAGGCGAAATCCCGGCAGAAGAAATGCCACGCATACAGCAGATGGTGGAAGACATCTGCTACAACAACGCCAAAAACTACTTCCAGTTCTGACCTTACACACACGACACGACCCATGACTTTCATCATCCTCTGCCTGCTCTTTGTCCTACACACCCTGCCTGGTCAGGCACAGCAGAACGCTGTGTTCATTCCCAACCTGCAGAGTCTGCGCGTGGAGGTCAACGGACAATGGGACAGTTATCCCGTCGTCCTGCATGGCGGCAACAACTATGTGGACATCACCTTCGACGACTTGCAACACAACTACGTACGCTACACCTACACCATCACACACTGCAACGCCGACTGGCAACCATCCGAGTTGCTCGAGAGTGAATACATGGACAGATTCAACGGACAGCGCATCGATGAGTACGAACCGTCGATGAACACCACCATGCTCTATAACCACTACACGCTACGCATCCCCAACGAGGACGTCAGCCTGAAAGTCACGGGAAACTATCGCGTCGACATTTACGAGGACGGGGACGACGAGCCAGTGGCCAGCGCCTGCTTCTCCATCGTCACACCACGCGTGGGAATTGACATCTCTGTCACGTCGAACACCGACATTGACACGTATCACAACCACCAGCAAGTCAACTTCGACGTGAACTACAGCACCTATACCGTCAACCATCCCGAAACAGAGTTGCTGCCCGTCGTCGTACAGAACCGACGCTGGGACAACCACGTCGACCACCTGCGACCGACCTACCTGCGTGCCGGCACACTCGTCTTCAACCACAACCGCCAACTCATCTTCCCTGCTGGCAATGAATACCGCCGCTTCGAGATATTGGACGAGTACGTACCGACCATGCGCGTCGACATGATGAACTATGAGGCCCCCTACTACCACGCCACCATCATGACCGACGAACAGCGCACTGCCTACATCTACGACCAAGACCAGGACGGACGCTACTACGTGCGCAACAGCAACAACGTGGACAACGATACGGAAAGCGACTATTTCATCACGCACTTCCGGTTGGAGATGCCACAGATTACAGGTGGCGAACTCTACCTCAACGGCGACCTGACAAACGGACAATTCGAAGAGCAGTACCGCATGGAATACAACCTCGTCGACCATGCCTACGAACTGGCTCTGCCTCTCAAGCAGGGTTCCTACAACTACCAGTACCTCTTCCTGCCCGAACACAGCAATGTAGGCTCTACCGCCGAGGCCGAAGGAAACTTCTACCAGACGGAGAATGAATATGCCGTCTACGTCTACCACCGGCCTTTCGGCGAACGCTACGACCATCTTGTCGGATTCAACAAAGTGAAATACATAGGCAACCAATGAAGAAGAACCCATGAAGAAATTCCTCATCATCCTTCTCTGCACCCTTCTTGCCGGCAACATCCAGGCACAGAAACTGCAGAACATCCTGAAAAACTATCTTGAAAACTACCAGCGTGAGGATGCACGAATCACGCCAAAGTCCACACTCAAGAATTGTGAAATCGACGACAAACTGCAGACACTGCGCATCACCTGTGCAGGAGGATTCGAAGAGCAATTTTTCACGCCCGCGATTGTTGAGAAAATCTACAAAGACATCAGGGCCATCCTGCCAAAGGAGTACAAAGACTACCATCTCCTCGTAATGACCGACAACCGCACCATCGACGACCTCGTTCCCAATTTCCTGCGTACCAGGAACAAGGACAACCATCGTCTGTGGCCCGACTTCAAACTGCCAACACCATGGGTGACGAACACGTCCCGTCCCTATGCCATCAGCGAGGGACTTGAAGGAACACATCTCTCCATTTGGCAAAGCCATGGCAGTTACTACGACAAGAAGAAAGAGACATGGAAATGGCAGCGACCACGACTCTTCTGCACCTGCGAGGACTTGTTCTCACAGACCTTCGTCATTCCCTATCTCATTCCCATGCTGGAAAATGCCGGCGCCGTTGTCTACACACCACGCGAGCGCGACTGGCAAAACCATGAAGTCATTGTCGACAACGATGCACCCAGCCGCAACGGTTCATACACGGAGATGACCATGCTGCAACGCCACCAGTGGCACACCAGCGACAGCCTTGGATTTGCACAAATCTATGACCACTACACCACTGTGGACACGCTCGTTGCAGAGCGACAGCAACCCACATCGCCCTTCAACGACGGAACTGCGCGTTACATCGAGACAACCAGTCAGACTACACAAGCATCGCATGCCACGTGGATGCCCGACATTCCTCAGACAGGCCGCTACGCCGTCTATGTTTCCTACCAGTCACTGCCCCACTCCATCGACAACGCACACTATACCGTCTACCACCAAGGTGGCACCACAGAGTTTAGCGTCAACCAGCAGATGGGCGGCGGAACTTGGGTCTACCTCGGCACCTTCAACTTCGCAGCCGGACAACACGACTACGGCATGGTGGTCCTGTCGAACCTGAGCAACAAGGCTGGTGTTGTCACAGCCGATGCCGTCCGGTTCGGAGGCGGAATGGGCAACGTCATTCGTCCGACCACAACCTGGGCAGATGACCTCAACAGCACTGATGCGACAGCAACAAAGCGCACCCTTGTGAGCGGACCGACCAGTCAGTTGCCCCGATGGGCCGAAGCAGCACGCTACTCAACACAGTGGGCCGGCATGCCCGACTCCGTCTACGACTACTATAAAGGCAACGACGACTACAAGAGTGACATCCTCTCCCGTCCGCTTGCCACCAATTACATGGCGGGCGGTTCCGTCTACGTGCCCAGCAAGCCAGGCCTCGGGGTGCCCATCGAACTATCCATGGCACTCCACACCGATGCCGGCTATTCTGCAACAGACGAGTATATCGGTTCCCTCTCCATCTGCACCACAGACTTCAACGACGGACTGACCGACGCCGGCATTTCCCGTTATGCCAGCCGCGACCTGTCAAGCATGTTGCTGCAAGGATTGCACAACGACCTGAAGAAGTATGATTGGTCGGTGCGTAAACTTTGGGACCGGAACTATGGCGAAACACGCGTGCCACAGATGCCTTCCGTCATTCTCGAAATGCTGTCGCATCAGAACTTTGCCGATGTCCGCAAGGGCTACGACCCGCAGTTCAAATTTGACCTGTGCCGCTCCGTCTACAAAACCATGGTGAAATATCTGGCCGAAATGCACCAGCGTCCTTACACCATTCAGCCTCTGCCTGTGCAGGACTTCTGTATAACCCTCAACGAGAAGGAAGGTCGAGCCGTCCTCCGTTGGGAGCCGACCGAAGATCCGACGGAACCCACGGCACGTCCCACAAATTATATTGTCTACACGCGTATTGGAAATACTGAGGCCGGATTCGACAACGGCACGGTTGTACACGGCACATCTGCTGAAATTACCCTTGTCCCTGGCAAAGTCTACTCATTCCGCGTCTGTGCCCTCAACCGAGGTGGAAAGAGTTTTCCGTCAGAGACGCTTTCTGCCTGCATTGCCAGCAAGAACACTGGAACCGTGTTGATTGTCAACGGCTTCACACGCCTGTCCAGTCCGGCAGAGGTCAACACCGAGACACGCCAGGGATTCAATCTGGATGCCGACCCAGGTGTACCTTACGGTGCGTTTGCAGGCTACTGCGGACGCCAACTCGCTTGGGACAAGGCCAACATCGGTTCTGAAAGTACGACAGGGCTGGGCTACAGCGGCAACGAGTTGGAAGGTCACGTCATCATGGGCAACACCTTCGACTATCCTTGTCTGCATGGTCAAGGCATCGCACAGACACAGCGTCATTCCTTTACATCGACCAGCCTTTCTGCCTTTGTCAAGGCACAGCAGTCGGGACATAACCGCCAACTGCAAGCCGACCAATACAAGATGCTGGACATCATCACAGGCGTGCAGAAGCAGTTTGACCCTGAACTCCTGCCCATCCTGTCGGCCTATTGTCAGACAGGTGGTCGGCTGTTCATCAGTGGTGCCAACTTGTTCAAGTCGCAGGCACTGTCTACACGACTGACCAAGGCAACGTTGCTGACCAACATTTCAGACAGACAGGTTGACCATGTACACGGCAGCAGCGTCGACTCGCCCATCTACCGCGACATGAACGAGTGGAGTTTTGCCGTACCTACTCCCGAAGCCATCACCACCAACCATCCCAACGCTTTTCCCATGCTTGCCTATGGCAACGAAATGCCAGCAGCCATTGCCTACCAAGGCAGTGACTACCGCAGCATTGTGCTCGGATTTCCGTTCGAGAGCATTGTCAATGTCCAACAGCGCAACCAACTCATGCAGTCTGTTGTCAACTTCCTATGCCAGTAAAACAGCCACAACTCACTGATTTCCTGCCTACCACGAAAAAGGAGATGCAGTTGCGTGGCTGGGACGAGTTGGATGTCATTCTCTTTAGTGGCGATGCCTATGTAGACCATCCGTCGTTTGGTGCCGCTGTCATCGGTCGTCTGCTCGAGTCCGAGGGGCTGCGCGTGGCCATCGTGCCTCAACCCGACTGGCACGGCGACCACCGCGACTTCACCAAATTGGGACGGCCACGGCTCTTCTTCGGCATCTCGCCTGGAGCCATGGACTCCATGGTGAACAAGTACACTGCTGCCCGACGACTGCGCAGCGAGGACGCCTATTCGCCCGACGGACGTCATGACATGCGCCCAGAGTACCCCACCATTGTCTACACGCAAATCCTGAAGCAACATTTTCCCGATGTTCCCGTCGTAATTGGCGGCATTGAGGCCAGTTTGCGCCGGCTCACCCACTACGACTACTGGCAGGACCGGCTGCGGCCTGGCATCCTGTGCGACAGTCGGGCAGACCTGCTCGTCTACGGCATGGGAGAGAAGCCCATGCTGTCGCTCGTCAATCTGCTGACCCAGCGAATCGATGCCGACCAGTCGGTCGATGTCCACACCTTTCGCAATCTTCTCTTGCGCTTTCCGCAGCGTCAGACAGCCATGCTGCTTTCTGCGAGTGAGATTCCTCACGGCATCCGGCCTGACGACATCGTGCTGCACAGCCACGAGGCCTGCCTGGGCGACAAACGGTGTCAGGCCGAGAATTTCCGCCACATTGAGGAGGAATCGAACAAGTACGAAGCCCGGAGAATCATTCAACGTACGGGACATGCAGGGCACTGTGTCGTAGTCAACCCGCCCTTCCAACCCTTGACACAGGACGAACTTGACCGCTCTTTCGACCTGCCCTACACGCGCTTGCCTCATCCCAAGTACCGCGGCAAGCGCATTCCTGCCTACGACATGATAAAGTTCTCCGTATGCCTGCACCGAGGCTGTTTCGGAGGCTGTGCCTTCTGCACCATATCTGCCCACCAGGGCAAGTTCATCACCTCGCGCAGCAAGCAGAGCATCTTGCGCGAAGTGCGTGCCATCACTCAGTTGCCCGACTTCAATGGTTACCTGAGCGACCTCGGTGGCCCCAGTGCCAACATGTATGCCATGCACGGACGCGACCTCAACGTTTGCCACAAGTGCAAGCGACCGTCGTGCATCCATCCGCAGGTGTGCCGCAACCTGAACACCGACCACAGTGCCCTGCTCGACATCTACCATGCCGTCGACGCCCTGCCTGGGGTGAAGAAAAGTTTCATCGGCAGCGGTGTGCGCTACGACCTGATGTTGCACAAGACGGGCGACGAGGCCGTTGACCGCGCCAACCGCCAGTACACACGCGAACTCATCACCCGCCACGTGAGCGGACGGCTCAAGGTGGCACCCGAGCACACCAGCGACCGTGTGCTACAGTTGATGCGCAAGCCTTCGTTCCAGTTGTTCTACGACTTCAAGCAAATCTTCGACCGTGTCTGCCACGAAGAGCATCTGAACCAGCAACTCATTCCCTACTTCATCAGCAGCCACCCTGGGTGCACGGAGGAGGACATGGCGGAGTTGGCAGTCATCACGCGCCGTCTCAACTTCCAACTGGAGCAGGTGCAGGATTTCACGCCCACGCCCATGACGGTCTCGACCGAGGCCTGGTACACAGGGCTCCATCCCTACACCCTCGAACCTGTCTTCTCTGCTCGGTCGCCTCGCGACAAACAGGCCCAGCGTCTGTTCTTCTTCTGGTATAAACCGGCGGAGCGTCAGGCCATCATTCGTGAACTGCGACGCATCCACCGCGAAGACCTTATAGGGAAACTGAGGTGAAGGAATCGGAATCATCGGAGTCATCGGAGTTTTCGGATAATTCCGATGACTCCGATGACTCCGATGACTCCGATTCAACAAGAGAGGGGGTATGCCTTCCATGGCATACCCCCTCTTA
>FLNU01000541.1_pt1 | contig 43329 bp, 32 predicted proteins | sample 1140361 | NCBI WGS metagenome assembly FLNU01 (sample SAMEA3878206, study PRJEB12797) | bioreactor metagenome | biome: Moose rumen | place: Sweden | collected 2011-10 | reverse complement strand
TCTTTGCAGGGAGAGAAAAAACTTTAAGCAAAATGGAAAGAAGGAAATGGTTTTTGATGGCCTGCCTGCTGATGGCGGTTGCAGGTGCTTGCCGTGCTCAGGCCGATGGCGACGTGGCGACTTTCCGTACGTGGGCCGAGACGCCTCCGATGGGGTGGAATTCGTGGGATTGCTACTACAGTTCGGTGAACGAGGACATTGTGTTGCAGAATGCGCGTTATATGCGCGACAACCTGAAGGAGTATGGCTGGGAATATGTGGTGGTCGACATTCGTTGGTATGCCAACCATCCGTCGTTGGGCGGCGGCAACTACAATCAGTCGAATCCCGACTGTGTGCTGGACGAATATGGCCGCTACCTGCCTTCTCCGCGGCGGTTCCCGTCGGCTGTGCAGGACGGTCGGAATGTGGGATTCAAGGTGCTGGCTGACAGCATTCACGGGATGGGGCTGAAGTTCGGCATCCACATCATGCGCGGTCTTCCCCGGTATATTCTCGGCGACAGGGATGCCTACCGTCTGAGGGGGCGTGAGGACGTGACGGGTACGGGGTGGTCCCAGGTCTACAAGGGTACGTCGTCGGAGTGTACCTGGTTGCGCGACAACCTGACGGTTCGCGACAACGAACTGGGACAACTGTACTACAACAGTATCTGCGACTTGTATGCCGAGTGGGGTGTGGACTTCATCAAGGTGGACGACATGAGCCGTCCGTTCCACAGCGACGAGGTGCGCATGCTCAGACGTGCCATCGACCAGACGGGCCGCCCCATGGTGCTGAGCCTGAGCCCGGGCAAGACGCAGTTGGGATATGCGGGGGAGTGTCTGGAGAATGCCAACATGTGGCGCATGATGGACGACTTGTGGGACAACTGGACCTCGGTGCAGGCGGTGTTTGCCGAGGCCGATGCCTGGCAACCCTACTACCGCAGTGGCAACTATGCCGACTGTGACATGTTGCCGATGGGACGCATCGGCATGACGGTGTCAGACCCGGGCTACTGTGGAGGCGACGCGGGCCGCACTTCCAATCTGAACTCGAACGAGCAACGCACCATGATGACCCTTTGGGGCATCTGCCACTCGCCGTTGTTCTTCGGTGGTGAAATGACCCGGAACACGTCGTTCATCAACAGCCTGCTGACCAACGAGGAGTATCTGCACATGCACCGCTATGGCGTGGATGCCCACCAGGTGAGCCGCCACAACGGTCAGATTGTGTGGACGGCCACCGAGCCCGTGACGGGCGACCGCTACCTGGCCCTCTTCCTTACCGATGCCGGCAATGGCTGGATCTATGACGATGCGGCCCTGTGGCACTCGCAACTCATGACCTATACGACCACCGGACACAAGGAGGACGTGGACATCCAGTTGCCTGAAGGCACGACACAACTCGCTCTTGTGTGGGACGACGGTGGCGACAACTACAACTACGACCACGGCGACTGGCTGAATCCTACCTTCATTTCTGCCGGCGGCTATGAGGTGCCCGTCACCGGCGAGATGAAGAAAAGCCAATACACCAACTCCTATTTCAACCGCATTACGGAGGACAAGAACGTGGACAATGGAGGAAAGATGAAGGTGATGGGCATCAGTTACGACCGTGGTTTTTCGGCGGACGCCAACGCCGTCTACATTGTCAACGTGCCCGACAGCATCGTACGTTTCAAGGCCACCGTTGCGCTTGACGACAGTGGTATCGGACAGACGGGTTCTACCACGTCCATGCGTTTCTACCTGTTTGACGCCGACCCGCGCACTTCGTTGCAGGACAGCCCGTATGCAGGCTCGTTCACCAATCAGTTCACTGTCGACCTGACGGATTACGGCTTTGAGCCGGGACAGGCCGTGCGCTTCTATAGCATTTGGGACAAACAGGAGGTGGGCACGTTCTGCGATGCAGAGTTCGGTACGACAGTGCCCAAACACGGCGTGCGCCTGTACCGGTTGACAAAGGACGAGTCGGTGGGAATCACCCCCAAGACCCTTCCTAATCCCTCCGAGGGAGGGGAGGAGGCAGCGGGCCGGAGAGAGGGGTGGTACGATTTGTCGGGCAGGCGTGTGGACGGGAACTACCGTGGCATTGTCGTGGGGAAAGGAAAGAAGATGAGACAATGAAAAAATGAACAATTAACAATGAGGAAATCGCTTCACATTTTTTGTTTTTCACTTTTCATTTTTCACTCACTCCCTTCCCTCGGAGCGGGTGGGGAAGGAATATCCCTCTACACCCAGCACTTTCCGCTGGATGAGGTTACGCTGCTCGACAGTCCGCTCAAGACAGCCATGGAGCGCAATAACCAGTTACTGCTGGAGTACGACACAGACCGTTTGCTCACCCCCTTCGTGAGGCAGGCAGGACTGAGCAGCCGCAGCGGGTCACCCTACTATCGCTGGACGGAGAAACATCCCTCTTTCCCCAACTGGGGACTCAGCGACTGGTCGCTCGAGGGACATGTGGGCGGCCACTACCTCACGGCTCTCTCGCTGGCCTATGCCGCCACCGACGACGCTGCGGTGAAGGCACAGATGAAGGAACGCGTGGACTATATCCTTACAGTGCTCAAGGACTGTCAGGACGCCTTCGACGGCAACACCGAAGGCATGGAAGGTTTCATTGGCGGACAGCCCATCAACTGGATATGGACAGGCCTGTACCAGGGCGACCTGGCACCCTTCAGGCAGTATGGCGGATGGGTGCCCTTCTACTGTCAACACAAGGTGCTGGCCGCGCTGCGCGACGCTTGGGTCTATACAGGCAGTACGCTGGCACGAGACCTGTTCCGTAAGATGTGTGACTGGAGCGTCAACGTGGTCAGCAACCTGACCACCGCCCAAATGCAGGAAATCCTGGGTTGGGAACATGGCGGCATGAACGAACCGCTGGCCGATGCCAGCCTGCTGTTCGGTGAAAAGAAATACCTGGAGGGAGCGAAGAAATATAGTCATCAGGAAATGTTGAATGGCATGCAGACGCTCAACACCACCTTCCTTGACGGCAGACATGCCAACACGCAGGTACCCAAGTACATAGGCTTTGAACGAATCTATCAGGCCGCAGTTGAATCCGAAGTCAGCGCGAAGCGCTTTGGCTCGTCCGAAGACTCCCAAAACAGTGTCACGACCTACCAACAGGCCGCCCACAACTTCTGGCAGGACGTGGTGCAGAACCGCACGGTCTGCATCGGTGGAAACAGTGTGAGTGAACACTTCCTCGCCGCAAACCGCTGTGCACAGTACATGGAGAATCTGGAAGGTCCCGAAAGTTGCAACTCAAACAATATGCTGAAACTGTCGGAAATCCTGTTCAATGAGACCCACGATGCCTGCTATGCCGACTTCTACGAATCCACCATGTGGAATCATATCCTCTCTACGCAGGATCCGCAGACAGGCGGATACGTCTACTTCACCTCCCTGCGTCCCCAGTCCTACCGCATCTATTCGCAAGTGAACCAAGGTATGTGGTGCTGTGTGGGTACAGGCATGGAAAACCATGCCAAATATGGTCATTTCATCTATACACACAGCGAGGACAACAGCATGCTCTACATCAACCTGTTCACTCCCTCGCGATTGCAGTCTGAACTGTTCGCCGTGACACAGGAAACGAACTTCCCCGACGAACCCTCCACACGCATCACCATCGACAAGCCTGGCAACTTCACATTGGCCGTGCGTCATCCGGCCTGGACAACCAGTGAGTATGGCATCTCGGTCAACGGCGTCGCTTCCAATACGACGGTGGCACAAGGAACGGCAGGCTATGTGATGATAAACCGGCAATGGGAGCGAGGCGATGTCGTAGAGGTGTCACTTCCCATGGAATTGCGCTACGAGCCTTGTCCCAACTACACCGACTACATTGCGTTTAAGTACGGCCCCATCCTGCTGGCTGCACAGACCTCGGAAACGCTCGCCCTGCCAAACGAATATGCCGGTGAGGGGCGCATGGATCACTCCCCAGGTGCCAGGGCAGAAAGTTTGCCGTTGTCATCGGCTCCATTGCTCATCGGACCGCGAAGCAGCGTGCTTGAAAGAATTGTCAGAAATGAAGACAGCAGCACACTTTCCTTCACGCTTCAAGTCAACAAAGGCAAATGGGAAAAACTGGAACTTGTGCCTTTCTACACGATTCACCACGCCCGCTATTCCTGCTATTTCTACCAGCAGACGGAAGAGGTCTTTGCAGAAAGCGACATGGGACGGCACGACGCTATTGACGCTTCCTTGGCCGCCCGCACGCTCGATTTCGTGGGTACAGGTGAGCAGCAGAGCGAAGTGGGACACCAGGCAAACTATTCCTCAGACTCTGGTTCCGGCAATTTCCGCGGAGAAATCTACCGGGACACACAGGCGGGTGGCTACATCCAGTATGTGTTGACCAACACCACCGGACAAACGGACAGCATTGCCGTGATGTGCCGATTCACAACGGCAGACCAGGGGCGCGAGGCCACCATTTATGTAGAAGGTGAAAAACTCTGTGACTTCACCATCCCTGACGTACATAGTCAGACAGACGAAAACGGTTTCTACAACGAGGAGTTTCCCATCCCCAGCAGTCTGTTGGTTCATCCCGACGGAACTCCCAAGTCGCAGATAGTCTTCCGCATCGTAGCCTCGGGAACCACGCCCTGCCCTGGACTCTATTATGTCCGTCTGCTCAATCACTATGATGCCCACGACTACCGCTTCGTTGCCCAAGATTGGGTGACGGGTGATGCCGCACGTGTGAGACAGAGTGACATCTGTTACGACTCGGAGGAGAACACCATTACCGTGACAGCATCGGGCAACAACAATGTCTGCCTGATGCTGGATTACACGCATTGTGAGTACAACGTAGACGAAAAGAATCGTTTCCTTGTCGTGAAAGGAAACGGTTTCAGTACGGATTCTGGAAAAAGTTATCTTTGGTGGCTCAACGGAGTCAATAAGGCTTCGTCCGTAGTGCCGACCTACACGGGACGTGCTGCAGACGGAGAGCAAGTGTTGGCATGGGAACTGGATGAGACAGGGCTGGATGCCAATTGTCACGGCAGCCGTTGGAGTGTCTGTCTGGGCATGACCATCTTCGGACTGACTGCGCCAACGGGTAAAGCCGTCATCAGTTACATCGGATTCCAATCTTCCGTCGAGGACTACCTGGCTGCTGTCGGTTTGCACACCATCTCGGCCTCCCCGACGTCTCCTGATTTCTACAACTTGCAAGGACAACGGGTATACGGGAACTACCGTGGCGTTGTCGTTGGTTCGGGCAAGAAGTTTCTGCTGAAGTAGACGGTCAAATACCCTCACCATCGATAAACCCGAGGTGACTGACGGTTTTAGACTGCTGGACTCGCGAGTGTGGAGGAATGTTCTTCGTAATCCAGAGGTTACCCCCGATGACTGTGTCGTGGCCAATGCGTATGCGCCCCAGAATCGACGTGTTGGAGTAGATGGTGACACGGTCCTCTATGATGGGGTGGCGCACGCTGTTCAACAGGGTTCCGTCTGTGTCGCGCTGGAAGTGTCGCGCACCCAGTGTCACACCCTGATAAATCATTACATTCGTACCGATGATGGTGGTCTCGCCGATGACGACGCCAGTACCGTGGTCGATGCCGAAGGCGGCACCGATTTGTGCTGCGGGATGTATGTCGATGCCCGTGAGGGAGTGTGCCCGTTCGGTGATGATACGTGGCAGTTGGGGCAATCCAAGTTGGTGAAGGACGTGAGCCGTGCGGTAATGCAGCATGGCTGTTGTGGCGGGATAGCAGCCGATGACTTCCTGTAGGGAGGTGGCAGCGGGGTCGTTCTTGAGGACGGCCTTCACATCCGTATGCAGCAATTGTCCGATGGTGGGCAATTGCTGGATGAAGTCGTCGGCCATGGCAGTGCTGGCATGTCGGCTCACAAGCATGTGGATATGCTCTACGTTCTGCCTCGCTTTCATAGGCGGACGCTGTGGGGCGGGCCAGTGTGCCCCAAAAATGAGCAGTCCGATGTGTTGCATGAGTTCGTCAATTTCTGCAATGGTCGGTAACGGTGCAACCGTAGACTCGCTGTCGAACTGTCGTGCGATGGCGTCAAAAAGTGGGTTCATACAAAAGTCGTTTATGTTTTTTATTTTTTCTCCCTGCGTAGTCAATTGTCAAACAGCAGGGTGGACAGGTAGCGTTCTCCCGTGTCGGGCAGGAGTGCGACGATGGTTTTGCCATCATTCTTCGGGTTGCGTGCCATACGTAGTGCAACGGCGTATGCAGCACCTGAGGAGATGCCCACGAGCAAACCTTCGTGTTTGGCCAGGAGTCGTGCACCTCCGGCTGCATCGGCGTCGGTCACGGTCTGGACTTGGTTGACAATATCTGCACTGTACGTGTCGGGAACGAATCCGGCGCCGATGCCTTGAATCTTGTGTTTTCCAGGGATGCCGGTCGAAAGGACGGCGGAGGATTCCGGCTCAACTGCTATGATTTCCACGCTTTCCTTGTGACTCTTCAGGGCTTTGCCTACACCACTGACGGTTCCGCCTGTGCCTACACCTGCCACGAAGATGTCAACCTGTCCGTCTGTGTCTTGCCAGATTTCTTCTCCTGTGGTGCGTTGGTGTGTGGCGGGGTTGGCGGGGTTGACGAACTGTCCGAGAATGATGGCTCCGTCAATGTTCTGTTGAAGTTCTTCTGCCTTTGCGATGGCCCCCTTCATGCCCTTGTCGCCTGGTGTGAGTTCCAATTGTGCACCATAGGCTTTGAGCAGGTTTCGTCGTTCTTGGCTCATGGTCTCGGGCATGGTGAGGATGACTTTGTAGCCTCGGCTCGCACCCACCCACGCCAGTCCGACACCTGTATTGCCGCTGGTCGGTTCGATGATGGTGGCTCCAGGGTGGAGGAGTCCGCGTTGTTCGGCATCTTCAATCATGGCCAGTGCTATGCGGTCTTTCACGCTGCCGCCTGGGTTGAAGTACTCCAGTTTGACGACGATTCTTGCCACTTGTCCTTCTTGCTTGCTGGTTTCCAGCAGTGGGGTGCGACCTACGAGGTCTGTCAGTTTTTTGTAAATCATGTTTCTTCTGTTTATGTGGTTAATAAATAATGTAGTTAAATAAAGCGGCTCCGCCAATCGTCTTTGTGATGATTGGCGGAGCCTCGCAAAATGCTTGTCGTGTGTATTGTGTATGCTATCCGATGCTGTACGGTGTATCCACATGCCTCAAGCCGCCAATCTTCCGGTTAGCGCAACAACAAGCGGCAGAGAGTGTGGAGAAACGTACCTTCATCCTTTCAGTTTCATTTGATTTTGGGCACAAAGGTATGGATTTTGAAGTAAACGGCAAATTTTTCTGATGATTTTTTACAAAAGAAGCCTAAAAAGGATGATTATACAAAAAACATACGCTCTGTCAACGGTTCAGAACTGGAAGTAGATGAAGGGCTGTACGTCGGCGGATTTAACTTGGATGACGATGAAGATGACCACCACGACGAGCAGGGCCTGGAGGAGCAGCGGCATGCGGGTGACGAACTGCTGAGTGCGTTGGGAGAGAGAGGCTGGCAGGAAGTGCAGCAGATAGCCGGTCAGCATGAGCAGTGCCACGGCCTGGTAACTTTCCACCCATTGCAGGAAGACTTGAGGCTTGAATTGGGTGAGGATTTGTCTCAGCATGAGGAAGGAGCCTGTGAATGTCTGGTTGCGGAAGAATATCCATCCGAAGCAGACGAGGTGGAAGGTGATGAGCAGGCGAGGCAGTACTTGCAGGGCGGGGATGGGCGAGTGTCTGCGTTGCAAGTCCAGGAAGTGCTTGTTGAACAGTTTGTCGGCCACGAGCATGAGGCCGTGGAATCCGCCCCAGCAGATGAAGTTGAGGCTGGCGCCATGCCAGAGGCCGCCGAGCAACATGGTTATCATCAGGTTGACGTACTGGCGCACTCGTCCCAGCCTGTTGCCTCCCAGCGAAATGTAGAGGTAGTCCTTCAGCCAGGAAGACAGGCTGATGTGCCAACGCCTCCAGAATTCGGTGATGCTGAGCGACTTGTAGGGTGAGTCGAAGTTTTTCGGAAATTCGAATCCCAGCAGCAGTGCAATTCCGATGGCCATGTCGCTGTAGCCGGAGAAGTCGCAGTAGATTTGCAGTGTGTAGCCATAGACGGCCAGCAGGTTTTCCACGCCGCTGTAGAGGTCGGGCTGTGCAAAGACGCGTTCGACGAAGTTGACGCTGATGTAGTCGCTGATGACGGCTTTCTTGAAGAGTCCGGCCACGATGAGGAAAATGCCTCGGCCAAACATCTCGTTCGTGACGACGAGTGGACGGCGTATCTGCGGAATGAAGTCACGGGCCCGTACGATGGGGCCGGCCACCAGTTGTGGAAAGAAACTGACGTAGAACGCATAGTCGAGCAGACTGTCGAGTGGCTGCAACTGGCGTCGGTACACGTCGATGGTGTAACTGAGTGATTGGAAAGTGAAGAACGAGATTCCCACGGGCAGGAAGATGTCGAGTGCCGAGAATGTCCCCCCTGTCAGTCTGGCCCATAGCGAACCGAAGAAGTTGGTATACTTGAAGTAGAACAACAGTCCCAGGTCGACCACCAGGCTCAGGGTGAGCAGCAGGCGAGCCTGAGCCGTTCGGGAGACGAAGTGCGAGGTGCGCGGTTTCTCGTAGACATACCAGATGCCGCGTGCCAGCAGGAAGTCGGACACCGTGACCACGGCCAGCAGGAAGAAGTAGAAACCGCTGCTCTTGTAGTAGAAATAATAGGAGAAAGCCGTGACGAACAGCAGTCGCAGGGTGTCGCGCCTGCCGAGCAGCCAGTAGACGAGTGCAAACCCCAGGAACAGGAAGAGGAAGAGTCCGCTGGAGAAAATCATGGGCGACTGCGGGTCGTAGTGCAGTTGCTCCAGGATGCGTTGTAGTGACAGTTGGAACAAGGTTACTCGGTGGTTGGTTCGTTTTGGTTCGCTTGGAAGTGTTCGCCCGAGCGGGCGGCCTGGTCTGCCAGGTATTTGCGGTAGGCCTGGACGATGGCTTCGCCCAGCAGGGTGCCTTGCAGGTTGTAGCCCTCTGCGGTGTAGTGGATGCGGTCGGTGTTCATCATGCCGGCATTGCGCCAGTTTTCACAGGCGAAGCGTTGTCCGCCGGCCAGGGTGAAGAGGTCCCAGAGGCTCAGCCCCTGTCCGTGGGCATAGTTGCGGATGTTGTCGGCCACGAGTCGGGTCTTGGGGTTTTCGCGGTGTACGTAACTGGTGTGCCAGCGTCGCCGACGGTCGCGCCAGCGTCGCCCTGCCACCGAGATGTAGGAGCCCGGCGGTGTGGTGAACAGGAGGGCGGTCTGTGGCGTACGTTGTCGTATGGCGTCGGCCAGGGTGCTGAGCACCAGCCGGTGGGCGGTGGCATCGAAGCCTGCGTGAGCCTCGTTTGTGCCGAAACTGATGATGACCAGATTGGGACGGTGGGCAGCGATGCGTGCCTGCATGTCGTCGTCGGTGAAGCGGACGGCCCGTGCTCCGTTGATGCCTATATAGGAGAAGCGCAGGTTTGGGAAGGCCTGCTGCAGTACGGCCTCCACCGCATGGGGGAAATAGTTGCCGAGCACGTGGCTGTCGCCGATGTGGACGATGCTGACGGTGTCGCCTGCCTGTGCCCTGGCAAAGAGCGAATCCAACTGTTCGGCATAGGTGAGGGCGTTGGTCTGCGTTCCGCGGAAATTGCGCGGCCAGGCTGTCGGTCGCATGGGTTCCAGGCTGTCTGCCGTCTGTTCGGGCGTGTAGCCCAGGAAGGGGAAGCGTGCCAGGTTTTCAAGCCGCAGGTCGAACGTCTGTCCCGCAGTGTAGGCTGTGCCGACGAACAAGGCGGCATAGAGAAGTGATATGATATGCATTTTCTTGATTTTCATTTTGTTGTGGGTGTCGTGCGTCAGTGTTCCGCATGTCGCCGGTCATAGTTTTCCTTGCCGTTCATCAGTACGTCGTAGAACAGGCGTCCCAACCGCCGTCCGCCGGCAAAGTTAATGTGGGTATAGTCCAGGTTGGCCTCGTGGTCGGCCTGCATGCGCACCATGCTACCTTCGCCGCCCATGGCTTCGTACAGGTTCCAGAACGCCACGTGGCAGTCGCTTGCCATGCGTCGTTGGTAGCGCGACAGTTCGACAATGCCGGGCATGGTGCGCATTTCGCCGTCATGCCCACGCTGGTCGCGGTCGCTCACCCCGACAATCAGGATGCTGGCCATCGGGTAGCACGCCTGTAGGTGTTGCACACTCTCCACCATGCGCTTGGTGTAGTAACTGTAGTCGGTGCAGTTCTTCGACGCCACGTTCAGTCCGTAGTGCAGGATGATGAGGTCGTAGGGGCGTGCCGAGGCAAACTGTCCGAGCGTCTCGGTCGGAATTTCGCGGATGAACCAGCCATTGCTGCCGCGCATCGAGAAGTTGTCGACCGCCACGCCAGTCCGTCCGTCCAGTGCCACGCCATAGAATCGGCCCGGTCCGTGGGCCTTGAGGGTGAAACCTTCGATGTGACCGTGCAGCGTGTCGCTGCGCAGTGTCGTCCATTCCGACGGCGTGTCACTCGCGGCCACCTCGCCCTGCGGCTGCACCAGCCGCCGCTCCTCGCGCATGAGGGTGTCGCCGTCGGCGTCGACCGAGTCGGTCGGCACGAGCACTGTCGAGTAGGCCGGCTCCTGATAGGCCGGCATCACACCGTTGCCCCACAGCGTCCGTGCCTCCTGTCCGTTCACGCTGGCCGTCACGCTCAGTCCGTCGGCAGGCGTGTAGAAGACCGTGGCAACCTCGGCCCAGGCCAGGTGCGCCTGGTCCAGCCGTTTCTGACACGTCAGCGTCATCGTGCCCGTGCCTGCCGGCAAGTAGTAGTGGCCCGCCACACCCTGCAAGTCGGAACGGAATCCCGAACCCCTTCCGTCGTTGGCATTGTGGTCGCGCCATCCGCCCGACTTGTGGTTCACCGTCGTGCGGAATCCAGCCGTGACACACTCGATGTCGACCCATCCCACGCCCTTGCCGCCATACTGTCCTTGCAGACATTCGCGCAGTTCCGAGGTCAGGATGTCGCCCTCGACGAACGAGTCGCCGAAGTAGGCCACACGCACCAGTCTCCTGCCGCTTTCGTCCAGCGCACCATAGAATTTGTCCATCTCGCGCTCCGTCCCCTCCACATTCAGGAAATCCTCGATTGCCACCATGCCCTCCGGCACCGTGTCGGCATAGAGCAGCGGGTCCACCTCGACTGCCTCCTCGTCAATCACCTGCTTACTCAGCCCCTCCCTTGCGTCAGCCCTCAGTTCGGCCAGGATGTAGCCCAAACTGTCGCGCTCCTGCACGTCGGCCAGCAGGTTCACGCGACGCATCAGCCAGTCGCCCACCTGCACACGCGGCAAGTAGAACATACCCAGCAGCATCGCCGTCACCAGCAGTGTCAGCAAGAAAGTCCGAAACAGTCGATTCTTCATTTTCCTAAATCCCTCCGTACGTCATCCACGACAAGTCCTGTCCATCTCCCAAGAGGTGTATGTCCATCTCCCAAGAGGTGTATGTCCATCGCCATTGCTCGTAGAGACGGGGCGTGCCCACCCCCCCCCTCGGTTGACTGTGTCTTCCTCAGTAACGACTCGGCAATGCTCAAACGTGGTTCGGCATTGCTCTCGCTGTTCCTTCGGTTTCCCCGTTATCGGGGGACAGAACTACGAGCAATGAAAGGGACTGCAAAGTTACGAGTAAGCGAGTGAAAAGCAAAATGAAAAACCAATTTTTCGTTTTGCGCTCCCAGGGCAGGACGTTGCGTCCACAGTGTTTATCCGACGCAAGTTAACTGAAAATTTATTTCATCTTAACCGAAAATTTATTTCATCTTAACACAAAATCCAAAAACGAACTTTCATTTTAGGAAAAACGAACCTTCATTTTATGAAAAACGAACCTTCGTTTTCCCAGAAACGAACCTTCGTTTTCTCAAAAACGAACCTTCGTTTTCTCATAAACGAACCTTCGTTTTTATGGAAACGAACTTTCGTTTTTATAGAAATGAACCTTCGTTTTGTCAACGGAAGTTAACCTGCGTGGGAACGGAAGTTAACCTGCGTGGGAACGGAAGTTGACTTGCGTCGTGGACATTGCATGGCGGAGGTGGGCTGCAGGTCTGTTTTTCACATTGGCAGGGGGATGAGTCGGCGAAAACGTGGTGGGCTTGTCGGGGTGGGGAGTTGGGTATGAGGGGGGGTGGGGAGTTTTTTCTGGTTTCTTTTGTTTTTTTGTCGTGTTATGTGTATCTTCGCAGTGTTAACGTGAATGGAAAATGAAAGGGATGAAATGTATGTTGCGCTGCTGCTGTGCTGCAGTGGCGATGATGTTGGCGACGTGTGCCGTTGCGCAGTCGACGTCGCAGAGTGACAAGACCCCGGTGAAGGAACTGGAGCAGCCGAAGTTGGTGGTGGGCCTGATGGTCGACCAGATGCGGTGGGACTACCTGACGCGCTATGCCGGACGGTATGGGCATGGTGGGTTCCGCCGGCTCATGCGCGAGGGGTGGAACTGCAACCGCACGTTCATCAACTACTTGCCGGCGGTGACGGCGGTGGGCCATGCCTCGGTGTGGACGGGTACGGTGCCGGCCTTCACGGGCATTGTGGGCAACAACATCTATAAGGACGGTCGCCGTACGTATTGTTGCTACGACGCGACGGTGCAGGGTGTGGGCTCGCTCGACGAGCACGGGAAGCCGGACCCGCAGGCTTCGGGCAGCCAGGAGTCGCCGCGCAATCTGTTGTGCACGACGCTGGGCGACGAACTCAGGCTGTCGACGAACTTCCGCTCGAAGGTGGTGGGTGTGGCGCTGAAGGACCGTGCTGCCATCCTGCCGGCGGGTCACAGTGCGACGGCTGCCTACTGGATGGACGACAAGTCGACGAACTTCATCACGAGTACTTACTATATGCAGTCGCTGCCCCGATGGGTGAAGGATTTCAACGGGCGTAAACTGGGCGAGAAGTATGCGCAGAACTGTGCGTGGAAGAACAAGGGCATCAAGAACGGCCCGTGGCAGTTGCTGTACGACGAGCGTACCTACAAGCAGAGTGCGGCGAAGAACCAGCCGTGGGAGGACTCGCTGGCCGAGACCATCAAGCAGTCGCCCTGGGGCGCGACGATTACGCTGGACATGGCTCGCGCGGCCATCGAGGGCGAGCACCTGGGCAACAATCCCGAGGGTGTGCCCGACGTGCTGGCCGTCAGCATCTCGTCGACCGACATGATTGGCCACCAGTTGAGTCCGAACAGCATCTGGGTGGAGGACATGTACCTGCGGCTGGACCGCGACTTGGAGGACTTCCTCGACTACCTGGACTCGCACGTGGGGAAGGGAAAGTATCTGTTCTTCCTGACGGCAGACCACGCTGGTTTCCACAACACCGAGTTCATGCGCGAGCACAAGATGCCGGCTGACGTGTGGTCGTCGACCCTCTTGCCTGGCCAGTTGAACGAGCACCTGACGAAGACGCTGGGGCTGGGCGAGGGTCCGGTGGACAGGGTTCGCAGCATGCAGATTCATTTCACCCGCGAGGCCAGGCAGAGTGCGCGCTATGCGGAAATATTGCAGGCTACGGTGGACTTCCTGCTCAGCATGCCCCAGGTGCAATATGCCTTCCCGACCGACCGCGTGCCCGACAGCCTGCCCGAACCGGTGCGCACGATGTGTGTGAACGGTTATTGCCCGGGACGTTCGGGTGAGGTGCAGATGGTGTTCCAACTGGGTGTGATGGAGGACTACAGTTCGGCTGAGGAATGGAACCGTCCGGGCCATATCCGCAAGGGAACTACCCACTCGGTGTGGAGCCCCGACGACACGCACATACCGCTGGTGTTCTTCGGCTGGAACGTGCCTCACGGCTGGGACAACCAGCGTCACCACATCGTTGACATCGCCGCTACGGTGGCCTCGATGCTGAACATCCAGGAGCCTAACGCCTGTGTGGGCGTGACGATACCGTTCAGATAGGAACCTACCCTGCCTGGGAGCGCGGACCTCCCCGTCCGCACAAACCCTTTCCTTTGGATGAAGTTACTGCTGACGAGGAGGTCCGCGCTGCCAGGGGAAAGACTTTGCTGAGATGCGATGACTTCCGTGGAATGACTTTTTTATATACTACTTAACCGTAAAGAACATGAAAAAACTGATGATCCTCATGGCAACCGCACTGCTGCTGGCCGTTGCCATGCCTGCAGACGCACAGGGCGTGCAGTTCGGCGTGAAAGCAGGCCTGAACATCTCGAAACTGAGTTTCGACGAGGACGTAATCGAATCGGAGAACCAGACAGGCTACTTCATAGGCCCGACGGTGGAACTGACCTTGCCGATGGGACTGGGATTCAACGTGGCCGCCCTCTACGACCGTCAGGGCATCAAACTGAAAGATGCCCTGAAGACAGGTGACGAGGCGGTGTCACGTTCGGAAACCTTAAACTTCGTCGACGTGCCCGTCAACGTGGTCTACAACCTGGGACTGGGCAAAACCCTGGGCATTTATCTTGCCACGGGTCCGCAGTTCTCCTTCAATGTGGGCGACCGCGACATTTTCAAGGAGACCTACAAACTGAAGTCGTCGACCCTGAGTTGGAACGTGGGTGCCGGAGTGAAAGTGGCCAAGCACGTGCAAGTGGGCTACAACTACAACATCGCCCTGGGCAAGACCGTCGAAGAGGCGCAGGATGCCGGTGTGGGCAAGGTGCTGAAAGACGAATACAACAACCAGATTGAAGGCGATGCCAAGAACTACACCCACCAGATTTCGGTGGCCTGGATGTTCTAATGCGCGAAGCGCGAAGCGTGGAGCGTGATGCGTGGAGCGTGAAGAGATTACGATAAGGCTATGAAGTATGCCGACGTCATACTGCCTGTACCCTTTGAGGCCTTTACCTATGAGGTTCCCCCAGAGATGGAACCGACTGTGGGTGAAGGCTTTCGGGTGTTGGTCGAACTGGGGAAGAGCAAGCGCTATGCCGGCATTGTCCTGCGGCTGCACAACGAGCGGCCTGCCCGGGATGTGCTGTTGAAACCCTTGTTGCAAGTGCTCGACCCCAAGCCTATGGCCACGCCCCTCCAGGTGGCATTTTGGCAATGGATTGCCAACTACTACATGGCTCCCGTGGGAGATGTCTACAAGGCTGCCTTTCCCGGCCTGCTGAAGAAGGAAAGCACGCAGCAGACCACCAGCCGCAACCCGCGCAGACAGGAGCCGCAATGGGTGGGCACCGACACATTGCCCGACCTGACGGCTGCCCAGCAGGAGGCTCATGATGCCATTTGCACATCGTTCGAACGTCACGACATCACACTGCTGCACGGCGTGACCTCGTCGGGCAAGACCGAAATCTATATCCGGCTCATCCAGGAAACCCTGCAGCAGGGCAGACAGGTGCTCTACCTGCTGCCCGAAATTGCGCTCACCACCCAAATCACCGACCGGCTGGGACGCGTGCTGGGCGAACAACTGGGTGTGTACCACTCGAAGTTCAGCGACAAGGAACGCGAACGGGTCTACCGCCGTCAGTTGAGCCGTCAGCCTTATGGCGTCATCCTCGGCGTGCGCTCGTCGGTATTCCTGCCCTACAGCAACCTGGGGCTGGTCATTGTCGACGAAGAGCACGAAACATCCTACAAACAACAGGAACCTGCACCGCGCTATCATGCCCGCAGTGCCGCCATGATGCTGGCACGCCAGTTCGGGGCCAAGGTCCTGCTGGGCACGGCAACGCCCAGCCTCGAAACCTACTACCATGTGCAGCAGGGACACTACGGCTACGTACCCCTCATGCGCCGCTATGCCGACATCTCTCTGCCCGACATCGAGGTGGTCGACATCAAGCGGCTGAAGTTCCAGAAACGCCTGCACGGACTCTTCTCGCAGCAACTGCTCGATGCCATACACGACGCACTGGCCGACGGCCAGCAGGTGATTCTGTTCCAAAACCGCCGAGGCTTCTCCAGTTTCATCGAGTGCCGCCAGTGCGGATGGGTGCCCCGCTGCAGCCACTGTGACGTGAGCCTGACGTACCACAAGCACACCAATTCGCTCGTTTGTCACTACTGTGGCAAGCACTATGCCCTGCCCGAACGCTGCCCGTGTTGCGAGACCGACCAATTTGCCAGTGTCGGAACCGGTACTGAACGTGTCGAGGACCAAATCGGCAAATTGTTTCCAGACGCCCGCGTGAGCCGCATGGACCTGGACACGGCCAAGACCCGCACTGCCTACCAGCGGCTGATAGACGGTTTCGCGTCGCACGAGAGCGACATCCTGATAGGCACGCAGATGGTGGCAAAGGGACTGGACTTCGACCATGTGGGCGTAGTGGGTGTGCTCGATGCCGACACCATGCTCAATTTGCCCGACTTCCGCAGTTATGAGCGCACGTTCCAGATGCTTTCGCAGGTGGCAGGGCGTGCCGGACGGAAGGGGAAAAAAGGCAAGGTGATTCTGCAGACACGGTCGGCAGAATCGCCCATCATCCAATATGTCGTAGACAACGACTTCCCAGCCATGTATGCCGAACAGATAGCCGAGCGCAAACTGTTCCGCTATCCGCCTTTTGTCCGGCTGATTTATGTCTACCTGCGCCTGCGCGACAATGACGTGCTGGAACACCTGGCACAGGAGATGGCCGACCTGTTGCGCCGCTCGTTCGGCGAACGCGTCCTGGGTCCCGACTGTCCGCCAGTGGGGAGGGTGCAGTCTTTGCACATACGCAAAATCGTGCTGAAGATAGAACCGACGGCATCCACGGCTGCTGTGCGCCGCATTTTGTCGGCTGCCCAACAGCACATGCAGTCGCTCTCCTATGCCACCAATCTGAACATCTACTACGACGTCGACCCGATGTAGATGGTGCAGATTGCGTGTTTTTGCCGTTCTGTTGCCCTTTTTCCGATAATTTTATTTACCTTTGCGCCGATATTCTTATTATATCTACACAAATACTGACACATGAAGGTAATGAAGTTTGGCGGAACGTCCGTAGGTTCCGTGGAAAGCATTCTGAATGTGAAGAAGATTGTGGAAGGATGTGATGAGCCGGTTGTCGTGGTCGTCTCCGCCCTTGGAGGCATTACCGACAAGTTGATTTCCACTGCGAAGTTGGCACTGGCAGGCGATGTGCGCTATCTCGATTCGTATGCAGAGATGGTGAACCGTCATCACCACATGATTGACACGGTCATTCCTGACACAGAACTGCAAGTAAGATTGTTGAAGAAGGTCGATGCTTTACTTGACGACCTGAAGAGTATTTACCAAGGCGTGTACCTCATACGCGACCTGTCGGAAAAAACGATGAATGCCGTGGTGGGCTATGGCGAGCGCATGTCGTCGCACATCGTCGCGACACTGATTGACGGTGCTGTCCGCTACAATGCAATGGACTTCATCAAGACAGAACGCAAGCAGGGGAAAAACCTGCTGGAGACAGAACAGACCTACAGTCTGGTGAGAAAAAACCTGAACCCACCCCTCCACGCTGCCCGTGGCAACGGAAAGAACCGCATCATCGTCCCTGGTTTCATTTCGACCGATGCCGTCACAGGCGAACTGACCAACCTGGGGCGTGGTGGCAGCGACTACACAGCCAGTATCATTGCAGCCGCCCTCGATGCCAGGGTGTTGGAAATTTGGACGGATGTGGACGGATTCATGACTGCCGACCCACGTGTCATCAACACTGCCTACACCATAGAGCGCCTGTCCTATGTCGAGGCCATGGAACTGTGCAATTTCGGAGCCAAGGTGGTCTATCCACCGACTATCTATCCGGTCTGCATCAAGAATATCCCCATCATCATCAAGAATACCTTCCATCCCGAGGCGCAAGGCACCATCATTGAACGGGAAGAAACGACGTCCGTGCATGCACAGTCGGGGGAAAGCAGCCCCATCAAAGGTATTTCATCCATCAACGATACCAGTCTCATCACCGTGGCCGGCCTCTCCATGGTCGGTGTCATAGGTGTGAACCGACGCATCTTTACTGCCCTGGCCGACGAAGGCATCTCGGTCTTCATGGTAAGTCAGGCCTCTTCGGAAAACTCGACCAGTATCGGTGTGCGCAATGAAGACGCCGAGAAAGCCTGCAAGGTGCTCGACAAGGAATTCCAGAAAGAAATAGAGATGGGTGCAATGTTCGAGATGAAGGTGGAAAAGAACCTGGCCACTATTGCCGTGGTAGGGGAAAACATGAAGCACACCCCAGGCATTGCCGGAAAACTGTTCGGAACACTGGGCCGTAACGGTATCAGTGTCATAGCATGTGCGCAGGGAGCCAGCGAGACCAACATCTCGTTTGTGGTGGAGAGCCGTTTCCTGCGCAAGTCGCTCAATGTCATCCACGACAGTTTCTTCCTTTCAGAATACCAAGTGCTCAACCTCTTCATCTGTGGTGTAGGCACCGTGGGCAGCAGCCTCATAGAACAAATTGCCAGCCAACGCGACCGTCTGATGAAAGAGCGTGGACTGAAACTCAATGTGGTAGGCATTGCCAGTGGACACTATGCCATGTTTGACCGCGAAGGATTGCCTCTTGACAACTATCGCGAACACCTCTTGCAGAGTGAGCCGAGCAACCTGAACCGACTGAAGGAGGAAGTGATAGGCATGAATATTTTCAATTCCGTTTTCGTCGACTGCACCGCCAGTGCAGAGGTGGCATCACTCTACAACGACTTCTTCGAGCACAGCATCTCGGTGGTGGCTGCCAACAAGGTGGCTGCATCGAGCGACTATGAGAACTATGCCCGACTGAAGGCGACGGCACGGCGTAGAGGAGTGAAATTCCTGTTCGAGACGAATGTCGGAGCGGGTCTACCCATCATCAATACCATCAACGACCTGAAAAACTCGGGCGACAAGATTCTGAAAATCGAGGCCGTATTGAGTGGGACACTGAACTTTATTTTCAACACCATCAGTGCCGACGTACCGTTTTCACAGACAGTGAAACTGGCGAAGGAAGGCGGCTACAGCGAGCCGGACCCGCGCATCGACCTGAGTGGCAAGGACGTAATCCGCAAGTTGGTCATCCTGAGCCGCGAGGCCGGCTACAAACTGAATCAGGAGGATGTGGATGCCAACCTGTTCGTGCCGAAAGACCTGCTGCAAGGTCCGATAGAAGAGTTCTGGTTGCAGTTGCCCAATCTTGACAGGGAGTTTGAGAACCGTCGCGAACAACTCGATGCCGACCACAAGCGTTGGCGTTTCGTTGCCTCGCTGGAGAACGGACGTGCCAAGGTGGAACTCAAGGCTGTAGGGCCTGAACACCCATTCTATGACCTGGAAGGTTCCAACAACATCATTCTGATTACGACGGAACGCTATCACGAGTACCCGATGCTGATTCAAGGCTACGGTGCAGGAGCCAGCGTGACCGCTGCGGGCGTGTTTGCCGACATCATGTCCATTGCCAATATCTGATTTATTTATGAAGCATATCATTATACTTGGTGATGGAATGGCAGACCATCCCATTGCACAGTTGGACGGAAAGACACCTTTGCAGTATGCCGACAAGCCCATGATGGACTGGTTGGCCAGCCACGGACGAACGGGTTTGCTGGAGACGGTGCCCGAGGGGTTCCCCCCAGGGTCGGAAGTAGCCAACACAGCCATTCTCGGCTATGATTTGAACCAGGTGTACGAGGGCAGAGGGCCGCTTGAGGCTGCATCCATCGGTTATGAAATGGAGGATGACGACTTTGCCATCCGCTGCAATATCATCACCCTCGAAGACGGACGAATAATCACCCACAACGGGGGCAACCTCCAAACAGAGGATGCCAAAATTCTGATTGACTACCTGAATGACAACTTGGGCAGTGACCGAGTACGCTTCATAGCAGGCATCCAGTATCGCCATCTGCTCATCATAAAGGGTGGCAACAAGCACATCATTTGCCAACCACCCCATGACCATCCCAACGAGCCGTGGCGACCATTGTTGGTGCAGGCCGAGCCGGATGCTCCGCAAGACAATGAACTGACGGCACAGGAAACGGCTGATTTGCTGAACGAACTTATCCTGAATTCACAGCAACTGCTGGCACAGCACCCCTACAACTTGGCACGTCGCCAGCGCGGAGAGCGTCAGGCCAACAGTATCTGGCCGTGGAGCGGAGGCTACAGACCTTCCATGAAAACGCTGACGGCACAGTATCCGCAGGTGAAGAGCGGCACCGTCATTTCGGCAGTCGACCTCATTCGTGGCATTGGTCACTATGCAGGGCTGAAGATTGTTGAGGTGGAAGGAGCCACCGGCCTTGCCGACACAAATTATGAGGGCAAGGCCCAGGCTGCCATCGACGCACTGCAACACGACGATTTCGTCTATGTTCATGTCGAAGCGACCGACGAGGCTGGTCACGATGGCGACCTGGAACTGAAACTGCGCGCCATCAACTACCTTGACCAGCGGCTCATCCGTCCCATCTTCGAGGCGGTCAGCCGCATGTCCGAACCCGTTTGCATGGCAGTCCTTCCCGACCATCCCACACCTGTCGAGTTACGTATCCATGTAAACGAACCAGTTCCATTCCTCATCTATCATAACAGCATCGACGCCGACTCTGTGTCGCAGTACGACGAAGTCAGTTGTCGGGCAGGCAGTTATGGACTGTTGCGTCAAGACGAGTTTATCCACACATTGATGAAAATTTAGGATTCAAAAAAAACATATTCCCATGAAATTCTATAGTACAAACGGAAAGGCACCATTCGCATCGCTTGAAAAGGCAGTGGTGAAGGGCTTGGCCGAGGACCGCGGACTCTACATGCCGGAGCACATCAAGCAACTGCCACAGTCGTTCTTTGACCATATTCAGGAAATGACATTCCAGGACATTGCCTACCATGTAGCCGATGCCTTCTTTGGCGAGGACGTTGAGGCGACAGCCCTGCGCCACATTGTCGACGACACGTTGCAGTTCGACTGCCCACTTGTGCCGGTTACCGATACCATCTGTTCGTTGGAACTGTTCCACGGACCCACGTTGGCGTTCAAAGATGTGGGCGCACGTTTCATGGCGCGTCTGTTGCAGTATTTTATCAAGGACCAGAAAGACCTTAGGGAGGGCATCAATGTCCTCGTCGCCACGTCGGGAGATACAGGCAGTGCCGTAGCCAATGGTTTCCTTGGCGTTGACGGCATCCATGTCTATGTGCTTTACCCCAAAGGGAAGGTGAGTGCCATCCAAGAGTGCCAGTTCACGACCCTGGGCCGTAACATCACGGCTGTCGAGGTCGACGGAGTGTTCGACGACTGTCAGGACTTGGTGAAGACGGCTTTCATGGATGCTGAACTGAATGCCCACATGCGACTCACCTCGGCCAACAGCATCAATGTGGCCCGTTTCCTTCCACAGGCATTCTATTATTTCTGGGCCTATGCACAACTGAAAAAAATGAATCCGGACAATGCCCGTCAGATGGTTGTCAGTGTGCCTTCGGGCAATTTCGGCAACATCTGTGCCGGACTCTTCGCCAAGCGCATGGGACTGCCCGTCAAGCGATTTATCGCTGCCAACAATGCCAATGACGTGTTTTTCCAGTATCTACAGACGGGAGAGTATCGTCCTCATGCCTCTATACAGACCATCGCCAATGCCATGGACGTGGGCGACCCCTCCAATTTTGCCCGTATCTACGACCTTTACAGGCAAGATATTGAAGCCATTCGAGCCGATGTCAGTGGAGCCACCTATGGCGATGCTGAGATAGCCGAAACCATTCGCCACACCTTTGCCGATACCGGCTATCTATGCGACCCACACGGTGCTTGTGGATATCGCGCACTTCAAGAAAGTTTGCAAGCAGGCGAGGTGGGAGTGTTTCTTGAGACAGCACACCCCGCCAAGTTCCGCGACACAGTAGAGCGGATTCTTGGCCAGTCAGTTGCCATTCCTGCTCCGCTGGCAGCCTTCATGCAGGGCAAGAAGCAAAGTGTTCCCATCTCTCGCCGGTTTGCCGATTTCAAGTCACTACTTGCTCGTAGAGACGGGATGTGTCCCGTCTCAGAAAGTTTAGAGGTTAAAGGTTAGAGAACGAATTCCCATTGCCCTGGGAACGCGGACGTCCGCGTCCGCACAAACTCTTCTGCCTGGGTTCTTGCCAGTGAGTCCTGAAGTTACTGCGGACGGGGACGTCCATACCCCCCCCCTCGGTTCTTTTTTGAGACGGGGCACGCCCACAACTCCCTTCGGTTCCCCCGTTATCGAGGGACAGAAACTACGAGCAATGAAAAATTAAATTTTAAATTTTCAAAATTCCTTATATCGCCCATGAAACCACGTCGCCAGAATCGCAAGGACAACGGCCATCTTTGGGCACTGCGAATCCTCACAGTGCTCATCTCCACAGTTGCCATCGTCTACTTCATGCCCCGACTCAACTCCTTCAACTACGAATATCGGGTCAACCAGCCGTGGCACTATGGAGCACTCATAGCCTCGCAGAAGTTCAACATTCAGATGAGTGACTCGGCCATCCAAGCCCAGCAGGACAGCGTTCGCCGTTCCTTCCAACCCTACTTTACGGTCGATGCCACTGTGTTGCCACGCATGAAGAACCAGTTGGCAGCCACCGTAATCAAGCGGTCAGGCAGCCTAGACGACAAAGTCATGGTACAGCGTGACCGCGAACTGCGTCCCTATCTCCAGCATGTGGCCCAAATGCTCGACACTGTCTATGCCCACGGCATTATGACCGCCACCGTTCATGACAGCCTGTCTGCCGCAGGCGTTGAGTCCGTTCGCCTGGTCGATGGCAATATAGCACATTCCGTACCTTTCGACCGCTTTTTCTCCCCACATAGTGCCTATCTGTACATCATCAATTCCGACCCCGAACATTTCCAACCTGCCATCCTTTCCAAGTTCAACATAAACACCCTGCTCGACGAGAACACCCTTTACGACGTCGACAAGTCGCACGAAGAATGTGAGGCACACATCGCCAGCCTCACCACAGGCATGGGATTCGTCATGGCCAACGAAAAAATCGTCGACCGTGGAGAAATCATCACTGAGGAAATCTACCAAAAACTGCGTTCCTACGAACGAGTCATGGAAGAGCAGGACATCGAAAACGAACGCTTGCCCTTCATCGCCTTGGGACAAACCCTCATGGTGCTCTTCATCCTGCTGTCACTCATGAGTTACCTGACCCTCTTTCGTCGTGACTACATCGAAAATCCACGCTGCACCATCCTGCTCTTCACCCTGCTGACCGTCTTCAGCATCAGTGCCAGCCTGATGGTGAGCCACCATTTTTTCCACATCTTCGCACTCCCCTGTTGCATGGTGCCCATCATCGTCCGAGTCCTTCTCGACTCACGTACCGCCTACATCTTCCACACCGCCACCGTGCTCATCATATCCCTCGTACTCTCCTATCCCTACGAGTTCCTGATACTTCAGATTGCAGTCGGCATGGTGGCCATCCAGACACTGCGCGAACTCTCCCAGCGATCCCAAATCATCCATACCGCCCTGCTCATCACCTTTGCCTACCTCATTTTCTATGTCTCCTACGAAATGGCACTCGGCATAAACTATACAGAAATCGACAGCAACCATTTCGTCCATTTCACCATCAACGGAGTGCTCCTACTCTTCACCTACCCCCTGCTGTGGCTCTTCGAAAAGAGTCTCGGCTTCATCAGCGACGTTACCCTCGTCGAACTCACTAACATCAACCACCCACTGCTCCAGCGCATGACCGAGGTGGCACCTGGCACCTTCCAGCACTCCATGCAAGTGGCCAACCTGGCCAGCGAAGTGGCCAAGCGCATCGGAGCCAAAGCCCAGTTGGTACGAACCGGAGCCCTCTACCACGACATCGGCAAGATGGAACGCCCCGTCTTCTTTACCGAGAACCAGAGCGGAGCCAATCCGCACAAACACCTTACAGCCATCAAGAGTGCCGAAGTCATCATTGCCCACGTATCGCGCGGACTCGAACTGGCCAGCCAGCACAACCTACCCGCCATCATCCGCCGCTTCATCTCCACCCATCACGGACAAGGCAAGGTGAAATACTTCTACATCACCTACAAGAACGAACATCCCGACGAGCCCGTCGACGACGCCCTTTTCACCTACCCGGGACCCAATCCCGCCACACGCGAGGAAGCCATCCTCATGATGTGTGACGGATGCGAGGCTGCATCGCGCAGCCTTGCCGAATACACCGAAGAGAGCATATCGGCACTCGTCGACCGAATTGTCGACACACAAGTGGCCGACGGCTTCTTCACCGAGTGCAACATCACCTTCCGCGACATCGCCCAAGCCAAAGCCGTTCTCAAGGACCGACTGAAGAACGTCTATCACACCCGTATCACCTACCCCGATTTGAAGATTTGAAAATTTGAAATTTCAATTTTCACGCTTCACTCTCCCAAACAAATACTTCCTTAGCACGGGACTGGTACGCAGGAGGCCCGACGCCAGGCAGCAGAAGCAGGTGACAAGCAGGGCAAGCAGCAGACAGGCCGTTTGCTCCAGCAGCGGATTCGGTTGGTGGGCGTCAAACCACTTGCCCACCTCGGGCAGGCGTGGCATAAAGATGAAGTGCATGAGGTAAATGTCGAGCGTCCTCATGCCGATAAAACGCAGTGTGCGCCCCGCCCAGGTATGACGGGAGAACGTGTGGCTGTGGTGGCGAAAAGCCATGACGACAAGCAGCATGAGACTGTACATGGCCAGCGTGCGCGGCAGGTTCGTCCACATCGCGTGGAGCGTGTGCCATTTCAGCACATCCGCTGCACACACGAAAGCGACGGCTGCCACACACGGAAAGAACCAACGGGAGTCCATGAGCCCGTCGAAGGCCGACTGGTGACGGCGCACGAGGTTGCCGAAGAGAAAAAAGTGGAAGTAATAGACCACCTGGATGAAACTGCTGTATGCCATGAAGGTCGATTTCGGAAAGGTGAAGTATTTGGGCATGAATGCAGTCTCGTATACCAGTAACGAAACCAGCCACAGTGTCCAGATGGCCCAAGAACCCAGCCGCAGCCGTTGCTCTAAGAAGGCAAATAGATAATAAATGACGAACATGACCAGCAGGGCCCAGGTGTACCAATAGCCGTCCTTCGTGGGAGAGGCCAGGGCACGTTGCAGGCCTGGCCAGAAGTGAGGGGTGCGGACTACGAGAAAAATGCAGAGGAATACCACCGTGGGCACCAGTTGCACCACCACCTTCTTCCCCACCTGACGCCCTAGCGTCGAAGTCGTCCACAGCATCGTCCCCTTGTAGGCCAGCAGGCCGCTGACGAAGAAAAACAGCGGCATGCGCACCAGTGCCAGCAAGGGCAGCGAAGCCGACGTCTTGATGGTGATGCCGAAACACAGTTGTGCCACGTGGTAGGCCACGACCAGCAGCATGGTGAAGCCGCGCAGACAGTCGAGCCATTCAATACGTCCTACAGTCGTTCCAGAGCCTTGCATACCTGTCGGGTAGTTTCTATCAGGTTGAACCTTCGTTCTGCCAGCCTCCGTCCCCGCTGGCCCATGGCCTTCGCATCGTCGGGATGAGTGGCAATGTACTCAATGGCCTGCTGCCAACCGTCCACGTCGCCGTAGTCGACCGTCAGACCCACCCCCTCGCGGTCAATGTCGAAAGGAAACGTCGTGTTGCGCGTGGCAATGACGGGAAGCCCCAAGGCGAGTGCCTCGACCAGCGTGGTGAGTCCTACCGTGTAGTTGGAAGGGCGGCAGCAGATGACCACACAATCAGCCTGCGCCACACAACGGGCCAGTTCCTCGACCATCAGACGGTTGTGCAAGTGAACCTCGACATTGGGAGGCACCCGGAGCGACCCGAACACCTGTCGGTAGTCGATGCTGCCAGCCTGTTCACTTACATGGATGTCAAGTCGGCGGCCCGTCCGCCCGAACGCTTCGACCAGCGTGTGCATGTCGCGCATCTCCTTACCCGTCGAAATAAACCCGCCTCTCTTTTGGAGGGGTTGGGAGAGATCCCCATAAAATTCAAGGTCGGCTCCCCAGTCAACCACCTGCATGCTTGCCGCACGCGCCTTGCGGCTGAGGAGCGAGACGTCTATCAGGGGTTGGGAAAAGAAGAACATGTGGTCGATGCCTCGGTAGAACAGACGTGCAAAGGCTTCGCGCAATGGGTTGGCAGCCTTTACAATAGGTTGATGATGCCACAGGACCACAGGACGCCGCCACAGACCCACGGCGCGCAGCAGGACAATGCCTTCGAGCCCACGGAAAGACGTGGCATAGACAGCATCGAAGTGCTGGCGGCATGTCAGGAGGCGCCACGTCGTCAGCAGCGTGAGACGCCACCGCCGGTTCGCAGGCACAGGCCCATAAAGATGCGGAACGACCTGAATGCCATACTGCGGCAAGTGAGTGGCTCCGTACAGCAGATGGGCCGGGAAATGTCCCTGCTCCCACTGGTCAAGAATCCAGCGCGTGTCTTGTGTATGGTAGAAATAAACCGTCATGCCGCTGCAAAGATAACAATTATTTACGATTTTGACCATTTACGATTTTTCAATTTTCAAACTTCCTTATATAGCCCACGCATTCGCGTAGGATGTTAGCCTTGAGCAGCCACAATGTGGAGAAGTAGAGGAAAGCAGCCAGCGTGATGCGGCAGGCCAGTAGCAAGTAGAGGTTGGCAATGCTGCGGGTGAGGAGGTAGGTGGCCAGCATGACGGCAGCGGCAATCAGTGCGAAGGGCAGGACGTCGGTCATGGCATGGTACAGACGCAATCCTGTCTCACGCCATACGAACCAGTGCCACAGCAGCAGCCAGGAGACATAGATGGTGACGTAGGCGGCCAGCATGAGGAGGACACTGGAGAAATGGATGCCGAAGAGGGTGAACTGGATGTCCAGATAGTTGATGGCACAGACTGTCAGGATTACCAATAGGCCTTGTGCAAGGATGTTCCACATGTAGACATCGCTGCGGCCCCGACTGATGAGAAAATTGAAATAGAGGGCCGTGATGGGCATGAAGGCTCCGGCCAGGCAGAGCAGCCGCATAAGTCGTGCGCTGGGCAGCCATTCGATGCCGACGGTGGCCTCGATGAGTTGGGGGGCAACGAGAGCAAGGCCCAGCAGTGCCGGAAAGGAAAGGAAGGAGGTGAAGCGCAGCATCTTGCGGAATGTGTGTTGCAGGCGTTCGCGGTTATCACCTACTTGTACGAACATGGGCTGCGCCACGCCCTGTACCATGCCGGTGATGAGTTGGCTGCCCATCTTGTTCCATTTGTCCGCTGTGCTGTAGGTCCCCACTTCGACTTTGGTGTAGAAATGGCCGAAAAGGACTGAGAACACGTTGTTGTTCACACTGTTGAAGATGTTGGTGATGACCAACTTGAACGAAAAGCCGAACATCTCGCGGATGGGTTGGAAACTGAACTGCAAGGTGGGTCGCCAGCCGGAGAAATACCAACTGAGGATGGACACAACCGTGACAAAGACAATGCTCTGTGTGACGATGCTCCAGTAGGACATGCCGCAAACTGCCATTGTGATGCTCACGATGCCTGACAGGACCAAGGCTGAGAGGGTGATGACGGTCTGCTCCTTCACCCTTAACTGCTTGAACAGGATGGCACGAGGGGTGATGGAGAAACTGGCCATGAAAAAACCGAGGAAGGCATAGCGCGACAGCCACAACAGTTGCGGCTCTTCGAAGAAAGCGACGATGAGCGGGGTAGCAAACCACAGGATGACATAGATGCAGAGGCTGACCGTGACGTTGAACCAGAACACGGCGTTGTAGTCTTGGTGTGTGGCCGACTTGCGGTTGGTCAGTGCAGAGATGAATCCGCCCTCCTGCAAGGCCGCAGCAATGGCTGAAAAGATGGATATCTCACCGGCCAGACCATAGTCGGCACGGGAGAGGAAATTGAGCAACACGAGTCCAATGAGCAGGTTGAGCAACTGCATGGCTCCGTTGTTCAGGAATCCCCAGGCAAGCCCTTGGGCCGTTTTTTCTTTCAGACTTTTTTCTTCCATCGTCCACTGAGAATTGGTACTTTTTCAATATAGGGGACCAACCACGCACAGACGACCAGTGCCATGAGCAGCATCAGGATAAAGTCGTCCCAATGGCCGTTGATGGGGTGGCGAAACAAAAGATGCAGGATGCGGTAGGACAGCATCAGTGGATAGTGGGCTACGAAGAACACCATCGAGTGCTCTCCGATGTAGTTGATGAGCGGGATGCGACGCTGTGGCAGCAGAAGCAGGAGGCCCGACAAGCCCAGCAGCATCAGGACGGTGTTGATGATGGCACTGTCAAAATGCTGGACATAGATGTTTAGGCTCATGTCATATTCACCGTGCCGCACGTGGTTGAGACGGATGAAGACTGCGACCATCGCACAGCAACCCAGCATGAAAAGAATCCGACGCCAGTCGCCTGCTGAAGTGTTCTGCTTCACCTTGTCTGTCACCCACCGCCACAGTCGGCCCAGGAAGAAACAGAAGATGCCCAGGAACACATTGTTGAGTCCCATCCACAAGGGGTTTCCTATGGTGTAGAGCCAATAACTGACGAGGGGAAAGACGAGGATAATCCAGCGCAGATGGCGCACCTTCCCCATGAAGTGCATGGCCAGATAAGCCACATAGAAACTGAAGAGGAACCACAGCGGCGCATTGCCGTAGACACGGCTGTACATCCAGATGTGCGACCACTCCAGCCGCTTTTGCAGGTAGGGCATGAACATAGGCAGGTTGATGAGCATCAGGCCGAAAAACACGGCGTTGCCGATTGTGGCCCAACTGATGTAGGGAACCAGCAGGCGGCGTGTCCTGTCCTTCACATATTCCCACGAATTGCCGGCCACGGTCTTGTTGAAATAGCCGGCTTTGAAAAAGAAGAAGGCCATGAAGAAGAAGGTCCATGCCATCATTTTCTCACACCAAAACCAGCCGCGCATGCCGCACAGTCCTGCTGCATGTAACGTCATCATCCGCAGGATGCAGATGCCACAAAGGAAGTCGAAGGTGTGGTTACGCTCTTTCATGTCCTTAGTTGATAATATTCACGCGCATACCGTCGTAGGTGAGTGGATATTGATAAAGTCCACGTGGTTTGGAGTATAGTCCCGTCCCCTTGTCAATCAGTGCGCCGTCGTTGTTCAGATTGTACTGGATGCCGCACTTGGCACACTTGGCCGTGCCTGTGTCTGAGAGGGAAAGGCGGTGCTCTGCCCTGTCGCAGTTGGGACAGGCCAGGTCGTAGGCACGGTAGTGCCCGTAGTTGTCGGTACCGACAATCAGTCCGCCGAGGCCGAACAAGAATTCTTTCGAGAGGGCATCCATGGTGTAGGACGTGCTGCTTCCCCGATGAGTCATGACAATCTTTCCACCCGACTGCCGAATGGTGGCAAATTCTCCGGTGTTATCTATCACAGCAAACAGTTCGGCATAGGCTACCACCTGGAAGCCACACATCACGGGGTATTTTGAGGAGTAGGTGGAAGTGATGGTGTCGCTGCAACTGCTCAGTGCAAGCAAGGTCGTGCCGAGCAAGGCTGCCAGCACGCCGGACAGGATAGCGATTCTATAGCGGGAAGGTTTCATACAGGGAAATGTGTTGTCGACAGGAGTCAGAATGAGATGCCGGGACGGTTGACGATTGCCTCGACTTCAGCCAGTTCCTCGGGCGTGAAGGTCGGGTTGTACAGTGCCTTGATGTTGTCGTCCAACTGGTGGACTGACGACGTGCCGATGATGAGCGAAGTCACCCGTTCGTCGCTCAACACCCATGCCAGGGCCATCTGTGCCAGGGTCTGTCCGCGTCGGCGGGCCAGCCGGCCAAGTTCCCGGGCAGCCTCGACACGCTCTTCCGTCACCTGCGCGGCCTGCAGGAATCCTGTCGCGCGTGCAGCCCGACTGCCGGGCGGGATGCCATGGTCGTACTTGCCGGTTAACAGTCCCTGAGCGAGCGGCGAAAAACAAATGATGCCGCTGCCGTTGTCGGCTGCCAACTGGAAGTTAGCCAGTCGTGCTTTCTGGTCGAACATGGAGCAGCGGTATTGACTGAGCAGGCAGGGCACATGTGCCTCGCGCAGGATGTCGTAGGCCAGTTGCTGTTCGTGAGGGGGATACTTCGAAATTCCCACATAGAGTGCCTTGCCTTGTCGCACCAGTTGGATGAGTGCCTCCATCGTCTCTTCCACAGGCGTCACACCGTCGTAGCGGTGCGAGTAGAACACGTCGAAGTAGGTGAGCCTTGTGCGGCGCAGACTCTGGTCGCACGAGGCGATGATGTTCTTGCGTGACGAACCTGTCCCATAGACGCCCGGCCACATGTCGTGTCCGGCCTTCGACGAGATGAACATTTCGTCGCGGTGTGTCGCCAGGTTCTCCCTGACGATGCGTCCGAAATTCTCTTCAGCACTCCCCGGCACAGGGCCGTAGTTGTTGGCGAGGTCGAAGTGGCAGATGCCTGCGTCGAAGGCCCGCAGCACCATGTCCCGTGCCATGCCGAAGTCGTCCACGCTGCCGAAGTTGTGCCAGAGTCCTAGCGAGAGTCGCGGCAACTGCACTCCGCTACGTCCGCAGTAAGTGTATTGCATGGGAATATTATTTGTTAAATCTAATCTGCAAATTCAACTTAATGTACACTTCTCCATTATTGTCGCGATAAAGTGTTCCAAAATGGTAACGGCTGCGACTTGCTCGTTCAAAACGAGTGTTATAATAGAGGTAGTCTTCCACGTCGTTGCGGTTGTAGAAGTGGTAGCAGACAATTTCACCATCTCTTTTTACAACCAAATATCCACCATTAGCGTCATAACGACCTTTCCATTCTTTAGCAGGTGTCATACCAAGTGCAGCATCAAGAAGTAGGACTTTCATCTTATGTTCGTAAAAAGCCACAACATCATTACCTGTAAAATTAAACGGATTTTGTGCTGCAACAATCTCTACAGTCTCTTTAATTGAAGATGTTGAGTTGGGCATATTATCGCAGATGAGGCAGGATGCAATAAATTCTGGCATACACATATCCAAAAAGAGTAAATTATTTTTGAAGATTGGATGTTCTATGTCAGAAAACTCTAAATAATATCCTTTTGCAATTAATGCTTCCATTCTGGGAAGATGGTCATCAATAGAATTAATAGTGTTTATTTCCTCGTCTGTCATTTTTCCACCCGCTACATGGTATTTGATATTGGTGGTGTCGCCAGCGTTGAGCAAAGTGGACGCGCTGCCGAGTTGCGACTTGATGCTGAAGCCCAGTTCGGGGGTCATATTAGTGCGCAGGTCATGAATTATAATATGGATATCTGCTTTGTCTTTTGATGGTGCTTTCAGTTGTTTGCAACCGATTTCGTTCATAAAACTTTCGGTATTTGGAATAGCAAAAGCGCGACTATTTGTATTCTTGATGACCTCCAATAATGACGAAGATTCCTCCATAAATTTATTCATGGAAATACGTGCATGTTCTCTTCCGTCCTCATCAATAACAACAATACTCTGCTCGGTGTTGGGTTTATATTCATACCGCTTGCTTTCCTCACGAATGATATTGAGGATGGGATAATACAAACTTAGTTTGTTTAAATTAGCATCACCTGCATGAACTTTTCCTTCTCCAAGTAAGCGAAATAAAGTATATATCTCGCTCCACTCGCCTTTATTTCCTGTCAGTGCCATATTTGATATTAATACTAAATAAGTCCGAGTAGTTTTAATTCTTTTTCAGCAGTGGCTTGAATAGCAGGTATGGCCACCGAATTCCCAAATTGCTTATAGGCAGAAGCATCTGCTACAACAATTTTAAAATCATCAGGAAATCCTTGTAAGCGTGCCCACTCACGAGGTGTCATTTTTCTAATTCCTTCGCGATTAACCTCACCCTTGATCCGTGTAATAGGTGTAAAGTTGGAAAGTCTTTTGTCAATAATGAGATTTCCCTCTCTCCCCATACCTCCGACAACGATAGCATTGGCTACGCCATCTAAATCAATAATTTTATAACCAAAACCGTGCCCAGCGGCTTCGTGCCTTGCTTTATGTCTTATCAAGGTTTCAACGTAGGTTGTGGATAAATAATACTTAACTGATACCTCGTTTTTTTCCATCACATCACGAAACTTTGGACGATTTTCGCCTAAGGTTGTTGGTTCTGGATAGTGAAAATCTTCTATATTTATGCCAAGATCTTTATTAAAACCTATTATATATATGCGTTCTCTGTGTTGCGGTACACCATAATCCATAGCATTGATAATCTGAGGAGGAACGACATCATAACCCGCATCATCAAGATGATGAAGGATTGTATTCAAAGTTCTTCCTTTGTCATGTATGGCAAGTCCTTTAACATTCTCGAGAAAGAATGCCTTAGGTTTGTGCTTACGGAGAATTGCCTCTATCTCAAAAAATAATGTGCCTCGAGTTTCGTCCTTGAAACCAAGTCGTCGCCCTGCAAGAGAGAATGCTTGGCAAGGAAAACCGCCGCAAAGAATATCGAAGTCTTTTGGTATATAACTTTTAGTTATTTCTTGTGTTATATCTCCAAATGGCATCTCTCCATAATTTACAAAATAAGACTTTTGTGCTTTTGCATCAAATTCCGAAGAATAAACGCATTTTCCTCCAAGGTTTTGTAAGGCAATGCGAAAGCCACCTATCCCAGCAAATAGGTCTATAAAGGTGAACTTAGGATTTTTTGGCGCAGGAAAAGGTACTTTGAAGAAATCTTCAAACATACTATATTGAATTGGCCTTTCTGCGGCTTTCCAAAGTTCTTCGTCTGTGAAATCTTTGTATGATTTTGTTTCTTGTTGGGTTCGTTGTTTTTCGTTTAGGAATTCACGGATTGTAAAAATTATTTCCTGTTTTCTTTCTATAGAAAAATCTGTCGTACCATGAAGGAAATGACTAAGCATGGCGAGTTGATTTTCGTATGATGTCTTGCCATAAAATTTTATGCCATCTGTTGTTATTTCCTCTGGGAAATCTGCTAAATTCAGTTTATGTTTTTTTTCGACTTTTTCCATTGATATTAGTTATTAAGTAGTTTTTCGATGGCACGTTCCACCTGCTCGAAATCAAACTGGTCGCACACGTTGTCCATCAGGGCCTCGATGCGGTCGTTGCAGAGGTTGCCGATGCTGCCGGCGTGGGTGTGGTGGATGTCCTTGTCGGGAACGAAGCGGCCTGCCTCGATGTCCAGTCCTACCTTGCGGTAGGCATCGCGGAAGGGCATGCCTGCAGCGGCAAGGCGGTTCACTTCCTCCACCGAGAAGATGGGGTTGTAGATGGGGTTGTCCAGGATGTGCCCATTGACCTCCATCTGTTCGACGATGTAGGCAGTCATGCTCAGACAGTCCTTCAGTTCGTCGAAGGCAGGCAGGAAGGCCTCCTTGATGATTTGCAGGTCGCGGAAGTAGCCACTGGGCAGGTTGTTCATGATGAGTGTGATGGTCTGAGGCAGTGCCTGCAGTTTGTTGCATTTGGCACGGGTCAGTTCGAACACGTCGGGATTTTTCTTGTGCGGCATGATGGAGGACCCCGTGGTGCAGTCGTCGGGCAGGTGGACGAAGCCGAAGTTCTGGTTGGAGAACAGGCAGGCATCGAACGCAAGTTTGGCGATGGTTCCCGCAATGGAGGCGAGGGAGTAGGCCACGTTGCGCTCCGTCTTACCACGTCCCATCTGTGCGTAGACCACGTTGTAGTCCATGGAGTCGAAGCCGAGCAGATTGGTCGTCAGTTGGCGGTCGAGTGGGAAGGAACTGCCATAGCCTGCGGCCGAACCCAGCGGATTGCGGTTGGTGATGCGCCAGGCGGCCAGGAGATACTGCATGTCGTCGACGAGGCTCTCGGCATAGGCTCCGAACCACAGGCCGAAACTCGACGGCATGGCGATTTGCAGGTGGGTGTAGCCAGGCATGAGCACGTCCTTGTAGCGTTCGCTCTGTCCGACGAGTTTGTCGAACAGGGCCTTCGTCATCATGGCGATGTCGCGCAGTTGGTCACGGATGAAGAGTTTGAGGTCGACCAGTACCTGGTCGTTGCGCGAGCGTCCCGAATGGATTTTCTTGCCCACGTCGCCCAGTTGCCTGGTTAGTTGCAGTTCGACCTGTGAATGAACGTCTTCCACGCCCTCTTCTATCTCGAACTCACCCCGTTCGGCCTGACCGTAGATGGTCCTCAGTTCACTGAGCAGCAGGTCGAGTTCGTCGCGGGTCAGCAGTCCGATGCTTTCGAGCATGGTGATGTGAGCCATCGAACCCAGCACGTCGTATTTGGCCAGGTAGAGGTCCATTTCGCGGTCGCGTCCGATGGTGAAACGCTCGATTTCGTCTGTCATGTGGACGTTCTTCGTCCAGATGTTGTCAACTTTTGCCATAGTGGGTAGTGGCTTAATAGGGAATTTTGCTCAGCACGTCGGCCAGTCGTTCCAGTCCCTGCTTCAGGGGTTTCTCCACAATGACCTTGATGAAGGGATTGAGCGAAGCGTCGACGGTGAGTTTCATTTTGCTGGTCTCGTCGGTGACGGGCAGGAGTTGAATCCAGAGTTTCATGGGGATGGGCGACTGGGTTGTCTCCAACTTGATGCATTTCTCTGGCTCGCGCTCCACGATTCTGACTTCCACACTGCCGACGGCCGGAATGTTGGCACTGATGGAGTCGGTCGTAAATTCGACCGATTCCAACTGCTGGCGCACCTTCTCCAGTTGTTCGTCGTTCACCCCTCCCGTGGCCTTCAGTTGTTCAACCGCTGCGGGGTCATCTAATTTCTCTTTGAGTTGTGCCAGGTTGCTCAGGTCGGACAGCCGTGTGTAGACGCGCGACTGCGGACTGCCCACCTGCTTGATGCTGCTTTCGTATTTTGCCATAAGTAGTTTCCCTTCATCCCCCCGGCGGGGGAGGGGTGAGTGATGGAGTTTGTTAATTGGTTAAAGTTTCGGGATTCGGATTGTTTTGCCATGTTTCCGGATGGCGGCGCCACTGGGCAAGGATGGCGAGTTGGTCCGCCTTGACGTGGCCGCTTTGGGCAGCGACGTCGACGAGGGTGTCGTAGTCGGTCAGGGTGTGGAGCGTCACCTGTGCCTGTCTGAAGGCGTTGCTGGCTACATCGAACCCGTAGGTGAAACTGGCCACCATGCCCACCACCTCGTGGCCGGCGGCTCGCAAGGCTTCGACTGCTTTCAGGCTGCTGCCGCCTGTCGAGATGAGGTCTTCGACCACGACCACGCGCGAGCCTGCCGGCAGTTCTCCCTCAATCAGGTTCTGCAGGCCGTGGTCTTTCGCTTTCGGGCGTACGTAGGCGAAGGGCAGTTCCAGTGCGTCGGCCACGAGTGCGCCCTGGGCAATGGCTCCGGTCGCCACGCCAGCCACGGCTTGTGCCTGGCCGAAATGTTCCTGCACCAGTCGGCAGAGTTGCTGCTTGACGAAGGTGCGCAGGTCGGGGTGGGAGAGCACCTTGCGGTTGTCGCAATAGATGGGTGACAGCCATCCGCTGGCCCATGTGAAGGGTTTGTCGGGCCGCAGTTCGACCACGCTGGCCTGCAAGAGTTTTTGTGCGAACAGTGTTGCTACCATTTTCTTCCTGGGAGGGCGGACGTCCCCGTCCGCATGGACCGCGGACGTCCTCGTCCGCATTATCTCATTTTTTTCTCATTTTTTTTGTCAAGGGTCAAGGGGCAGGTGCCAAGTGTCTCTCGACTCTATACTCTCGGCAATTTATTTCTCGTTTTCCCGTTATCTCATTTTCTTTCCTTCAACAGTCGGGCAAGGGTGTGCATGCCCTCGGAGGCTCCCTGCTGGATGACCTGCACAGGCACGCTGGCGGCGACACGGACAGGGTGGGGGTCGATGAGGAACAGGCGGCAGTGGGGCTTGACGTAGTGGACGAGTCCGGCAGCGGGATAGACGGCCAGCGACGTACCGATGACGACCAGCAGGTCGGCCTGGGCCACCACCTCGATGGCGGGCTCCATCATCGGTACGGGTTCGCCGAACCAGACGATGAACGGACGCAGTTGGCTGCCGTCGGCGGCCAGGTCGCCCAGGTGGATGTCGCAGTTGTCGGGCGGCAGGGCCCGGATGTAGCGGCTGTCGTTGGGGCGCAGGGTCGACGTGGCTTTCATGAGTTCGCCGTGCAGGTGGATGACGCGTGTCGAACCAGCCCGCTCGTGCAGGTCGTCCACGTTCTGGGTCACGACCGTCACGTCGTAGTCCTGCTCCAGGCCGGCTACCAGCCGATGGCCCTCGTTGGGCTGTGCACCGAGCAACTGGTGCCGACGCTCGTTGTAGAACTGGATGACCAGGCCCGGGTCTTGCTCGTAGCCCTCGATGCTGGCCACCTGCTGCACGGGATACTGCTCCCATAGTCCGCCCGAGTCGCGGAACGTACTGATGCCACTCTCTGCCGACATGCCCGCTCCGGTCAGGAATACCAATCTCTGTTTCATTTTCTCTTTTTCTTCCAGGGAGTGCGGTTATCGCGAAGTGCTTTGGCTCGTCCAAAGACCTCCCCGCCCGCATGGTCCGCGGACGTCCCCGTCCGCATTATCTCATTTTTCTCACTCTATTCAGTACCATATTTTATCCAAGGTAAAAACCTAAGAGTACCATAGATAGCTTTACCAATTGCCAAATGACGTTCTCTGTTAATTGCTTCTCTTTGTTTTTGAATTTCTTTAGATATTTTATCATTTTGTCTTACTATTTTAGATACTGGTTTTCTTTCTTCATCCTCATATATAAGTTCAGAGGTACCATTTTCATACCCCTACATTGGATTATACTTTACTTTAGTTGTGGTATTACCTTGTGGAGAAAGGCAATATATAAGGAAGGGGAGGCCACCTCTTCCCCTGTCGCCACCCCCGACGGCAGGGCCGGCAGGGGCTGGGAACTTGCAAATGTAGTCATTCTGCGGCGAAAAAACAAGCAAATCGCAGCAAAACTCCAAGGCACCGAAAATGCAGCGCAAAGCCCTCAGAATGAAATCTTTAGCACACCAGCGAGAAACTTCCGAGTACTTGGCCCGAAATTTCCAAGTACTTGGAAGAAAATTTTCAAGTACTTGGAAGAAAATTTCCAAGTACTTAGAAAAATATTTCCAAGTACTTAAAAAAATATTTCCAAGTACTTGGAAATTTACGTCCGAGTACTCAGAAATTTTCCTCTGGTTAAGATGCGTTGAAACTGCGGTGCGGTGGAGTTGGAATTTCGGTGCAGCGGAGATGGGTAGAAACGGAGGGGTGAACGGCCCGTGAGGGGAGGCGGGCGAGGGGCGGACGGAAGAAATGGCAAAACAGAGTTGCGACTTTTACGATATTTAACAGAATGAGGCGAAAAAAGATAGTGGGCAATGCTGGCAAATGGAAATAAAATCGTAACTTTGCAAGGAGAAAGGTTAGAGGTTAAAGGTTAGAGAACGACTCCCCGTTGCTCGTACAACAGCCCCGAAGGGGCCAAAAGACCATAGTCGGGGGTGTAAAGCCCCCGGAAACCATAGTCGGGGTGTAAAGCCCCAGGAAACCATAGTCGGGGTGTAAGCCCCCTGTAGAGAACGAATTTTTCATTGCTCGTAGAGACGCGGGCGTGCCCCGTCTCAAAGAACAGAAGGGGTATTGGGCGTGCCCCGTCTCAGTTAAAGAATCCCAAACTAATCAGTAATTATTTATATCGTATGGCAAATTTGGATTTGACCAAGTACGGCATCACAGGCTCGACTGTGATAGCCCACAATCCCTCCTATGAAGAACTGTTCAAGGAGGAGACAAAGGCCGGTCTCGAAGGTTTCGAGGTGGGCCAGGTGACGGAACTCGGTGCTGTCAACGTGATGACCGGTATCTTTACGGGTCGTTCGCCCAAGGACAAGTACATCGTGGACAACGACGAGAGCCACGACAACGTGTGGTGGACCAGCGAGTCGTACAAGAACGACAACCACCCCATGTCGGAAGAGGTATGGAAGACAGTGAAGGACATCGCCAAGAAGGAACTGTCGAACAAGCAACTCTACGTGATGGACGCATTCTGCGGAGCCAACAAGGCTACACGCCTGGCCGTGCGCTTCATCGTGGAAGTGGCTTGGCAGGCACACTTCGTGAAGAACATGTTCATCCAGCCAACCGATGAGGAACTAGCCAACTTCGAGCCGAACTTCGTAATCTACAACGCATCGAAGGCCAAGGTTGAGAACTACAAGGAACTCGGCCTGAACTCGGAGACCTGCGTGGCATTCAACACCAAGAGCCGCGAGCAAGTTATCATCAACACATGGTACGGCGGCGAGATGAAGAAGGGTATGTTCTCAATGCAGAACTACTACCTGCCTCTCCAGGGCATCGCCTCGATGCACTGCTCGGCCAACACCGACATGGAAGGCAAGAACACAGCCATCTTCTTCGGCCTCTCGGGAACGGGCAAGACCACACTGTCGACCGACCCGAAGCGCTTGCTCATCGGTGACGACGAGCACGGATGGGACGACGAAGGTGTCTTCAACCTCGAGGGCGGCTGCTATGCCAAGGTCATCAACCTGGACAAGGAAAGCGAGCCCGACATCTACAACGCCATCCGTCGCAACGCCCTGCTCGAGAACGTGACCGTCGACAAGGACGGCAAAATCGACTTCGCAGACAAGAGCGTGACCGAGAACACCCGCGTAAGTTACCCAATCGAGCACATCGAAAAGGTAGTGAAGAAGGTGAACGGAAAGAGCGCAGGCCCAGAGGCCAAGAATGTCATCTTCCTCAGTGCCGACGCTTTCGGCGTGCTGCCCCCAGTGAGCATCCTGACCCCCGAACAGACCAAGTACTACTTCCTCTCCGGCTTCACAGCAAAACTGGCAGGCACCGAACGCGGCATCACCGAGCCTACACCGACCTTCTCGGCTTGCTTCGGACAGGCCTTCCTCGAACTGCACCCCACCAAGTATGCAGAGGAACTCGTTAAGAAGATGGAAAAGAGCGGAGCCAAGGCCTATCTCGTGAACACGGGATGGAACGGCACAGGCAAGCGCATCTCCATCAAGGACACCCGTGGCATCATCGACGGCATCCTGGGCGGAAGCATCCTGACAGCACCGACGAAGACAATTCCTATCTTCAACTTCGAGGTTCCGACCATGCTCGAAGGCGTTGACCCAGCCATCCTCGACCCACGCGACACGTATGCCGACCCGGCAGAGTGGGAGAAGAAAGCCGTCGACCTGGCACAGCGCTTCCAGAAGAACTTCGTGAAGTACTGCGGCAACGAGGCTGGCAAGGCACTCGTAGCAGCAGGCCCACAGTTGTAAACCAGTCTGAACCTCAGACAGAACCATCGAAAAAGCCCTCTCCAAGTCCCCATGAGGGAAGTGGAGAGGGCCTCCTTTAAACAAAAACCCCACTTATTATGAAAAAGACATTGCTTATCGCACTCATGGCCTGCAGTTGCATGATGGCCAGTGCCAAGAGCCTCGTGCTGAAAATGACCGACGGAACCGAAGTCTACTACCTGCTGGGTGGAGAGACCACCCCCGTCATGAAAATCGTGGAAGGACAAGTGGTTGTCAATGCCGACACCTACGAATTCAGCGGAATCGACCGCTTCTACATCTCTGCCACCGACAATCCCGTGGGCATCAAGGACATGAGCGGAACACTCTACACCAAAGCCGGCGGCACACTGCACATCTACACCCTCGACGGCAAGCAGGTGCAGGCACCCACCAGCAACGTAGACGGAATTGAAGCCGTCGACACCAACCAACTGCCTGCAGGAGCCTACATCATCAATGTGAACGGCAAATCCATTAAATTCCTGAAGAAATGAGGATGCTGAACAGGATGCTGCTGACTTCCGCACTGCTATTGACATGCACCCTCGGTGCCAAGGCACAGTACACACTCTACATGTCGAAGCAGTCGGGTGACGAATTTACCTGGAAAAAGTACAAATACGAATTTACGGAGGACGACTACATCCGGTTCGAGCAGAACCGCTTCATTCTCCAGTATGCCGACGGAACCGACAAGCGCTCCACCTACACGGCCGTTGATACGTTCTATTTGAAAGACCCGGGAGCCGCACTCTACAAACCCAGCAACCTGCGCAGCAATGACTTCCACGAGGAAAGCAGCAAATACTGTTTCCAACGTTCAATGAGTTCGGACCACTTCATCGTATTCTGGGAGGCCGGCTTCGGCCTCGACCCTACCAAGGCCGAATCGCGCTACCGCTTCGACCCCGCAGAAATGCTGAAACAGGCCGAACACGTGTATGAGGTCAACACCCAACACCTCGGTTTCCTGGCTCCCGGCTCGGTGAAGCCGGCACAGGAATACAAAATCATGATGTTTGTCGCGTACACCACCGAATGGGCCGCCTACGGCTCCGGACTGGATGACAAGGTGGGAAAACTGGACGTCAACATCGATGCTGCACGCGACCTCTCGACCTGTGCCCACGAAATCGGACACACCTTCCAATACCTCATTGGCTGCGAACTGGGCAGCGGCCAGCACGGCTGGCGCTATGGCTTCGATGCCAGCGCGTCGGGCGGATGCGCCTGGTGGGAACAATGTGCACAATGGCAAGCCTACCGTTGCTACCCTGACGAGAAGTTCACAGACGGCTGGTCGTCGGGCGTCTACAGTTACTCCCACCTCAACTGCCTGCACGAGGAACCACGCTACAGCAACTACTTCATGCACGACTGGTGGTGCCACCTGCACGGCGAAGACTTCATCGGTCGCCTTTGGCAGGAAGCAGTCAAGCCCGAGGACCCCGTCGAGACGTACATGCGCATGAATGAAAAGTCGCAGGACGACTTCAACGCCGATATGTACGGCTATGCCACTCATGCCATCACATGGGACATCGACTTCATCCGCGAGGCAGGCCGCAACCGCTGGGACAACTTCAACACCAGCATGCACTACCTGGGCGACAAATGGCTGGAGGTCGACTCGGCAAACTGTCCGCAAAACTACGGATTCAACATTCTTCGTCTCAGAAACTTCAAGGCAGGCGAGACCATCAAGGCCGAATTCAAAGGAATGGCAGGCACAAGAGGATTCCGCGCCATCAAGGTTGACAAGGCTGGCTGGCGCTACGGCTTCGTAGCCCTCCTGAACGACGGCAGCCGAGTCTATGGCGACATGAACAGCGACAAAGAAGGCGAAACGGAATTTGCCGTGCCCGCCAATGCCAGCAAAGTTTGGTTCGTGGTGCTCGGTGCCCCGACCGAACACTGGCGTCACCCCTGGAACATGGTGAATGACAAGCATACATCCGCAAGTTTGGCCGACGACGAACAGTGGCCCTATCACGTTCGTTTCACTGGAGCAGAATTCGGCGGAACCGTCACGGCTACTTCATACGACTTCCCAGGAGACTACGAGCGGCATGATGTCACGCTCGAGTATGATGCAGAATATGACATGCAGAAAGACGAAATGTCTCCATCGCAAATCGATGTCAACACCTACGACATCTGCATGGCACTCGGTATCAACCTGAACGACTATCGCTCCGTGAATCCAACGTCAGAGCCTGAGAACTTCCATGTCTGCACGATTCTGCCCGATGAGTCGGACAACACACAGTTGATGAGTCCCTACTCCTACAGTTGGGCATTCAATGCTGACGGAACATCATCCCCTGCGGGTTTGAACGACACAGACTACGCCTATTACGCAATATGGAGCAACTATTTCGGTCGCGTTTGGCTGGGCTGCAACAAGGAATACGTGGAGGGCGGCAAGACATATCCCATCGTCATCGCCATCCGATATACACACACCGACAATAAGACGTATACGGCCACGATAAAGGTGAACATAACTGCCAAATAGATGGCAGTCTTCACCACGTGGGTATTCAGACAAAAAGCGCCACGGCAAATCATTGCCGTGGCGCTTTTTTGTCTATGTTGCACCGAAACCGATGTTGTTCCGTAGAATCTTCAAAAGTTACTTCAAACCAAGTTTACTCTTCACTTGAGCAGTCACGTCGGTTGAGAGTGTCTCGGAAATGAAAGGGATGCCGGCTGTCGTGTCCATTACGTAGACATATCCGCCTGCGATACCGATTTCCTTCACGGCCTTCTGCACTTTCTCGGAAATCTGCTGCAATTTCTCTTGCTGTACCTTGGCCAATTCCTGTCGACTGGTCTGCTCGTACTGCTGCAGGCGCTGATACAAGTCCTGAAGTTCCTGCTGGCGACGTTGCTTCACGGCATCGACCATGGTTGCCTGGTTCTTCTCAAAGTCCTCACCTTTGGTCTGGAACTCGTCCTGCATGCGCTGGAATTCGTCTTCATACTGCTTGGCCATGTTCTGGATTTCGTTCTGAGCAGTTGTATACTCTGGCATGGCTTGAATTACGTCTCCGGAATTGAAGTGCGCAAACTTCTGCGCAAAAACACTCATTGGCAGTGCTACCAATAGTGTAAGAATAGTTTTTCTCATTTGTGTTAAAAAGTTTTATTAATGGTTTAATGAAAGTCAAGAGTCAAGAGTCCCATTGCTCGTACAACAGCCCCAAAGGGGCCAAAAGACCATAGTTGGGGGTGTCAGCCCCCGGAAACCATAGTCGGGGGTGTCAGTCCCTGGAAGAGAACGAATTCCCATTTGATTCAACGTGCATAGCCTAATTTCTGTAGTACTTCGTCGCTGATGTCAATCTTTGGGGACGCATAAATGATGCTGCCGCCACTGGCGCGGTCGAGTACCAGTTGGTAGCCGCGTAGGTCGCAGATGTCTTTGACGGCATTATAAATTTCGTCCTGGATGGGCGACATGAGGCTTTGGCGTTTCTTGAACAGTTCGCCTTCGCTGCCGAAATATTTCTTTTTCAAGTCGCTGGCTTCTTTCTCCTTCTGCATGATGGCCTCTTCGGTTTTTGTCTTTTGGGCATCTGACAGGAAAACGGCCTCGGACTGGTACTTTTTGTACTGTGCTTCCACGTCCTTGAGGATGGCGTCAATCTCGCCTTCCCATTTCTTGGAAACTTGATTCAGTTGCTCGTTGGCACGCTCGTAAGCGGGCACATTCTTCAGTATGTACTCCATGTCGACGAGTGCAAACTTCTGTGCACTGACAGTGATGAACGACATCATAGCCAGTGCCATTGTCATCAGAATCTTTTTCATAGTCTATTGTTTTTATGTTTGTTAGTCAAGAGTCCCATTGCTTGTAGTTTCTGTCCACCGATAACGGGGAAACCAAGGGGGGGTGTGGGCATGCCCCATCTCCCTGGGAACGCGGACTTCCCCGTCCGCACAAACTCTTCTGCCTGGGTTCTTGCCAGTGTGTCTTGAAGTTACTGCGGA
>FLNU01000260.1_pt1 | contig 43403 bp, 33 predicted proteins | sample 1140361 | NCBI WGS metagenome assembly FLNU01 (sample SAMEA3878206, study PRJEB12797) | bioreactor metagenome | biome: Moose rumen | place: Sweden | collected 2011-10 | reverse complement strand
TCCAATTTGCGGCAAGCTTTTGACACTTGTCAATTCATCGCTCCAATTTGCGGCAAGCTTTTGACACTTTGGGTCGGTAAGGGGCGATTTAACCCACATTGCAACTGAGCCAACTAAGCTCACCGACAAAACCCTGTGTTCGAACACGGGGTTTTGCCGGCGAGCCGATTTTCACGTAAAGTTCAGATTACTGCAAGAACGAAATCAGCACACCTGCAGCCACTGCCGAGCCGATGACGCCGGAGATGTTGGACGACATGCAGAAATTGAGGATATTGTTCTTGGGATCTCTCTGGAGGGCGAGTTCGTTGGCGACACGCGAAGCCATCGGGACGGCGGATAGACCGCAGGCACCGACGAGCGGGTTGATTTTCTTCTTGGAGAAGAGGTTGAAGAGCTTCACCAGAAGGATACCGCCAGCGATGGAGATGGCGAAAGCGAGGAAGCCGCCCACAACGATGCCGATGGTCTGCCAGTTGAGGAACGACTCGACGGTCATCGTAGCGCCCACGCAGAGGCCCAGGAAGATGGTTGCCGTGTTCATGATGGCGTTTGAAGCAGCATCGGCGATACGTCCTGTGTCGGAACCGATTTCCTTGATGAGGTTACCGAACATGAGCATACCGATAAGCGAAACGGCCGAGGGCACGATGATGGCAACAAGCACGGTGACGAAGATGGGGAAGATAATCTTGGCAGCTCGGAGGTTTTTGATTTCCTGCTTGTTGGGATAGAGCTTCTCCTGCTGTTTCATGTTGATGAGGAATTCATCCTTGGTGATGAGCAGGCGGGCCACCAGGGGAATAATCACGGGCACGAGAGCCATGTAGCTGTAGGCCGCAATGGCGATGGGGCCCAGAAGATGGGGAGCCAGATGGATGGTGGTGTAGATGGCCGTAGGACCGTCGGCACCGCCGATGATACCGAGAGAAGCCGCTTCCTGGGGAGTGAAAGCGCCCGAACCGATGGCGACCAGAATCACGGTGAAGATACCGAGCTGGGCAGCAGCGCCGAAGATGGCGAGCTTGAGGTTGCGGAGCATGGGTCCGAAGTCGGTCAGTGCACCCACACCCATGAAGATGATGGGAGGCAGGAGGCCGGACTTGATGAGACCATAGTAGAGCATGTTCATGAGACCCATGTCGTGGGCTATCTCAGGCAGGCCCATGTGATAGACATCGAATTCCTTGCCGTCCATGTGGACAATGCCCATGCCGTCGGCCGCATTCACACCCATGCCGCCGCCGGGGAAGTTGGCGAGCAGGATGCCGAAAGCGATGGGAATGAGCAGCAAGGGCTCATAGTGCTTCACAATGCCCAAATAGAGCAACACGAAGCCCAAGGCGTACATCACGAGAAAGAGAGGGTCGGCAGCAATGTTGCTGATTGCCGTCATCTCGTAGAGTTTTTCCAATATATACTGAAAATCCATGCGTTATCCTATTTTAAAGATGGGATCGTCCTCAAACACTTTGTCGCCGGCATTGGCCAGAATGGCGGTAATGGTACCGTCCTGATCGGCCGTGACGGCATTGTAGGTCTTCATGGCCTCAATATAGCCGATGGTCTGACCCTTGGTGACCTTGTCGCCGACTTTGACAGCCGTCTCGGAGCTGTTCTTGACGAGGAAGAACTTGCCTTCGAGGGGAGCGAGCACATCGATGCCGGCTCCGGCAGGAGCGGCGGCAGCGGCAGGAGCAGCGGCGGGTGCTGAGCCGTCGTTGGGCGCAATTGAGACGATGTATTGCTGTCCGTTGACAGTCACCGTCACATCTTGAGCCTTGATTTCGCCGGAACCCTTCGAGTTGGCGGCAGCCTTGCGCTTGGCGAGGTCGGCCTCGAAGTCGGCCTTGGCCTTACCGCTCTTGTAGGCTTCGTACTGAGAGGGATGCATCGAGTACTCGAAGAGTTCCTCGTCGTCCTGTCCGAGTTCCCAGCCGTTGGCCTTCATCTTCTCACGATAGACATCGAGATCGTCGGGATAGTTGTCCTGCGGGTCGTTGTCGAGGAACTTGAGCCCCTTGTCCTCGGCCATCTTTTTGAGTTCGGGATCGACGGGACCGGGCAGCCGGCCTGCCTTGCCGAGAATCATGTCCCAGATGGTGTCGGCAATCATGGACCAGCGTTCCTTGCCCTTCTCCATCTGCATGACATTCATGAGGGCGAGGTTCTTGACGTACTGGGAGAAAGGAGTCACGAGGCAGGGATAACCGACCTTGGGCCACACGTAAGCCACCTCGTTGAAGAGTTTGATGAGGAGTTCGTCGGTGGTGAGTTCCGGCTGGTTGTTTTTCTTCTTCCAGCGATTGAGGCTCTCGAGGTTCTCCTCGAGGTCGGTCATCAGCGAACCCATCATGCCGCCGGGGAGACCGGGCTTGATGAGGAGGGAGTTGTTGACACGGTTGAGCTCGGGGCAATAGTAGCCGAGGAAATCGTCCATCATCTGCTGAATCTGGGTGCGCACCTCCATGTAGGCGGCCATATTGATGTCCTTCACCTTGAAGCCGGCATCCTTCAACATCTCAATGACAGCGATGATGTCGGCATGACCCGTACCCCAAGAGAGAGGCGAGATGGCTGTATCGACGTAGTCACAGCCGTTCTTGCAGACCTCGAGGATGGAAGCCATGCAGAAACCGGGACCTGCGTGGGTGTGATACTGGATGACGATATTCTTCTTGTAGGCTTTGATGCCGGCCACAATTTTGCCGAGGCTCTCGGGACGGCCGATACCGGCCATGTCCTTGAGGCAGATTTCGTCGGCGCCTTCGTCGATGAGTTCCTTGGCCAAATCGACGTAGTACTTCACCGTATGGATGGGAGAGAAGGTGATGCAGAGGGCAGCCTGGGCAATCATTCCGGCCTCTTTGGCATAATGGATGGAGGGGATGATGTTGCGACTGTCGTTCAGACCGCAGAAAATACGGGTGATATCAGTGCCTTGGGCTTTCTTCACCTTGTAGAAAAGCTTGCGGAGGTCTTTGGGACAGGGGCTCATACGCAGACCGTTGAGGGCGCGGTCGAGCATGTGGGTCTGGATACCGGCCTCATGGAAAGGCTTGGTCCACTGACGGACGGAAACATTGGGATTCTCGCCGTAGAGCAGGTTCACCTGCTCGAAACCGCCGCCGTTGGTTTCTACACGGTCGAAGCAACCGCATCGGATGATGGCGGGTGCCACTTTCACGAGTTGGTCAACGCGAGGCTGATATTTGCCGGCACTCTGCCACATGTCGCGGAAGGCCAAACTGAACTTTACTTCTTTTGCCATAATGTTTGTTTGTATTTTTTATTTTTTCACTATCTTGGTTACGGTTGCTCCGGGAGCCACTTGGGAGATGGCCTGACGGATGGCAGCTTCTACGCCGGGCTCAACGGCAGCAGCGACCGGAGAAGCCAGCTTGGCGGGCTTGGCCTCTTCCTCGGGCGCCACCTTGTTGACGATGGCTATCATCCCCTGACTGAGGTAGATGACGAGAATCAGGACGATAAAGACTGTGCCCATGCCTACGAGCATGAGGGTGAGCGCCTGCGACATCGGACTGAGTTGTGCAAATTCGTTCATAGCTTGTTATATTCTGAGTTTATAAATAATTCCAAACCGGAATCCGGCTGCAAAGTTAGTGTTTTTTTTCCATTTATCCAAAGAACAGCCCCGAAAATTTAAATAGATTATATATTTTCTGTGTAAAAGTGTCGATTTTTGCAAAAATATGCACTTTATTTTGGGCTTCATTTCACGTATCTCTCATAGAGAGCCTGCATCACACGTGTCCTCACGTTTTCGCGGAGCAAGGCACGGTTCTTTCGGGTGGGATAGACGCGATTGGAGAGGAAGATGTAAATCGTTCCGGCCTCGGGATCGACCCAAAAGCAAGTGCCCGTGAAACCGGTGTGTCCCCATGTTCGGTTCGAAGCGTCTTTGGCCACATTGCTGCTCTCGGTGTGTTCTCCATCGGAAACGCTGAATCCGAGAGCTCTCTTGCGTTTGATGCCCTTGGAGCGTGCCATTACGAACATCTTCACGGTCTCGGCCTTGACGAGCTGTTCGCCGCTCTCGGTCACACCGTTGTCGGCCAACATACGAATCACCTTGTAGATATCGGTCACACAGCCGAAAAGGCCTGCGTTGCCCTCCACTCCACCGGCCACAGCGGCCGTCTCGTCGTGGACCCATCCGTGGCAGAGCCGCTTGCGGAAATAGTCGTCATTCTCGGTCGGTGCTATGTTGGCAAGGTCGTAGCCGTGTTCCACGGGAAGATAACCCAAGCGGCTGCAACCCAAAGGGCGGTAGATATTTGCCTCCACGAACTCGTCGATTCTCTGGCCGGTCACTTTCTCGATGACGGCACGGAGCAGCACGAAGTTAAGGTCAGAATAGAGCGGTTCGCGCGTCACACGGGTCTGAAGACTGGAAATCGTAGTGAGCATCGTGGAACGAAAAGACGGCGACACCCACAGAGACCCGTCGATGCGCATCGTGTGGTTGGCATCCTTCTCCAGGCTCAACACACCTTGGGTCTGTTTGTAAAACGGGTAAAAAGCCGGCAGACCCGTCTCGTGGAAGAGGAGCTGTCGGAGGGTGAGATTCTTGAGGTGTGTTCCTCTCAAAGCGGGAACATATTTGGCGACTTTGTCCTCCAGCTTCACACCGTAACGATCGACCAGCAGCATCATGGCAGGCGTGGTGGCCAATGCTTTGGTCATCGAAGCCAGGTCATAGAGCGTCTCATCGTTCACATTGGGCTGGTTGTTGCCGTAGGCCAGCCGTCCGTAGTTCTGCTGAAAGAGAATCTTCCCGTCTTTGGCAAAAAGAATCTCACAACCCGGTGTTCCGTGGTCGGCGATGACTTTCCCCACAATACTGTCCACGGCCGGTACATCCGAGGCGACAGGCTGGTCGGTGGGGTCGTATTCTTCCAGGACGGGCACTTTCCCGTTGCTCAAGTCGGTGAGTGTGCGGACGAGGTCTTTGGCTCCGTCGCTGTTGACACGCCCGACGAGGCCGGGAATCTCAATCTCGTGGGGCGGATTGAACTGCATGAGCATGTATTTGTAGCGGAGCACCCTCCGGCACTTCTCGTCGATGAGTTTTTGGGACAGGCATCCGCTCTTTCTGGCGGCAAGGAGCGACTTCCACTGGGCATCGAGAGGCACAGGGTCGAGCAGGATGTCATTGCCGGCCAAGAGCGCCTTGACGGCCACATCCTTCACTGCAGCTCCGGCCATGGCCAGACCGTCGGTGAAGACGATGCCCTCGAAGCCGAGACTGTCTCTCAGCACACCTTTGACTATGGCTTGCGACACCGACGAAGGTTCGCCCTTTTCACTTCCGAGCGCCGGCACTTCCAAGTGGGCTGTCATCATGCCGCCGAACCCGGCGCGCACAAAGTCGCGAAACGGACGCAATTCGAGGGTATCCAACCGGGTGCGGTCGTGGGAGACCACCGGCAGCGTCTTGTGGGAATCCAAGTCGGTATCTCCGTGTCCCGGAAAATGTTTGGCCACAGCCATCACTCCGCCGTCTTCAAGTCCGGCAGCATAACTCAGTCCGCAGGAGACCACATCGACCACATTGTCGCCCCAGGACCGATTGCCTATGACGGGATTCTTGGGATTGGAGTTGACATCCATCACGGGGGCGAAGTTGATGTCGATACTCATCTCGCGGCACTCTCGTGCCACTTCCAGTCCATAGGCATACATCAGCGAGTCGCGAAGGGGTTCGCCGGAGGGAGTCAGGTAGCTGCGCGGTATTTTGCCCAGCACGCCGTTTCTGGGGAACTTGGGAGCATCCTTGAGACGCATGGCCAGTCCCCATTCTCCGTCGAGGGCTATCCAGAAGGGACGGCCAGCGATACGGCGAGCGTAGTTGGTCATCACGGCCTGGTCGGCCAGCGTTCCTTTCTGCCAAAGGATACCGCCCAGATGGTATTTGTCCAGTTTGTTTTTCAGAGCCTGTCGTGCCGCCGGCGTATTGACGGGTTCCACGATGCTGATGATGAGCTGTCCGAGCCGTTCGTCGGGGGACAACGTCTGCATCACACTGTCCACCCACTGCTCCATCGCTACCCTGTCGGTTCGACGGGTCAGGTTGGTGGGGGTCCCGGCACTCAGTGTCGCAACAGCCGACAAGGCCGTCACGACACACATCATCAAGTAACAGAAACAGTTGTTTGTTTTCATTCCTTCAGTTGTCCATTACGGCGCGTCTGTCCAATCGGGCATTGATATGTTTTCCGGCGGCTGTCTGAGACTTCACATAATCTATCATCACATCGCGAATCAAGACACCCGTATGGGTAACAGTCTTCGAGTCAAGGAATGCCGTCATACCGTCGTTGCCTTCAGCCACATAGTCTATGGTGGTCACCCAATAAATGGCCTTGGGGTCGATGGGCTTGCCGTGACACAATATCTTGGTTGCCTCGGTTTTGTCGTTATGGGTTTCGAGGTGTATCTCGATGGGGCCGCCAAAGCACTCCAGTTTCTTGCCGGCGGTCTGTCGGATGAGGCGCTCCATCGTTTCACCTGTCATCGAGCAGAGTGTGATGGTATTCTCAAAAGGATGCACCCTGAAGATGTCGCCCAACGTGATGGGTCCTTTGGACAAAGGGGCGCGAATGCCGCCGTAGTTCATCACGCTCAAATCCATCTGCCCTGGATGTAGTTGCAAGCCGTATTGGTAGAGAACGTCGGTGATGAAATTGCCTTGGGTGCTCTGCGGATGGGCGCGCTTCAGCGTTTCGTCGGCATAGCCTATCTCGATGTTCATCTGTTCTTCCATTGCTTCGCGGTAAGGGGCAATGAAATTTTCCACCTCCCGACCGTAAGGCGAGAGGTCGTAAAACTCGGGATGCAGTTTCGAGCACCGTATTTCTTTCACCATCCATTTGTTGGGGGTTTTGCGGGTGTTCTTCTGCATCTCGATTTCAATCTTGCCTATCGGTTCGGCCTTTGCGCCCGTTTGGGTAATCATCACGGGACGTCCCTCTTTGTTGAGCACTGTCTCGCCGTTCTCGATGTTGGTGTGGCTGTGTCCACCGATGATGAGATCTATCTCGGAGCTGTTGGCCGCAATCCACTGGTCCTTGTGTGTTTCGTTGGGACGGGCGAAGCCCACATGAGAAATGAGGATTACGAGGTCGCATCCTTCAGCCCTCAATTGGGCAGCCACACGGTTGGCACACTCCGACGGGTCGTAATAGGTGATACCCTTCCAATTCTTCTTGAAAATGAGGTTCTCGGGATCTGTGCTCACGCCGGTCACACCGATTTTGACACCCTTGCGTTCGATAATCAACGACTCTTCCACATCGCGTTCCAGAGGGGTTCCCTTGCAGTCGTAGTTGCAGCAGAGCACCTTGAACTTACGGGCCTGTAATATCGAGTCGAGAGATTCCAAACCGTTGTCGAACTCGTGGTTGCCCAACGTCATGGCAATCAGTCCCTGCAGATTCATCAATTCAACCTCAATGCCTCCCTTATATATATTATAATAAGGAGTACCCTGCACCATGTCGCCGGCATCGAAATACATCGTCTCGGAATCTTCCTGACGGGCCATTTCAATGAATGCGGCACGTTCGCGCACACCGCCCGAAGAACGCATGTCCTGCGCCAAAGGGTCTATTTGAGAGTGAGTATCGTTGGTGTGGATGATATGAAGCACCGGAGCTTCCTCTTTCGTGCAACTGAACAACAGCATCGCGGGTATCAGCATTGCTGCTGCCGTGCATTGCCATTTCCGAATCATTTTACGCATCATAACAAGTTTTCTAATATTCTGTATTTTAACCTTAACATCTCTATGTTTTTTCAGGAGTGTCCGGCGGGTGCAAAGATAATAATTATTTCTCAAATTCTGCTTCTTTTTCCGAAAATTCTATTATTATTTAACATTTCCGCACACCCTGCATGACCCCGTTCCGTTAAAAAAGGGAGCGACGGGAACAGTTCATGCGAAAATTTCTTTCAGCACATCCACGCTCTTCATTTCACCCATCTCGGGCATGTGAATCCGCAGGTAAGCAAGCATCATGTCGAGCAGGATGTTGCGCTGTTCACGGCTGAGGCGCAGGCTGTCCAATTCGGAGAAATCGGTACGGAGCAGACGCCATAGCCACGCGGCACTCTCGGGAGCCAGATAGTAGGCATGGGAGACCGGCGAGGGGGAGAACACGCCCTCTTTCACATCGAACCAACTGCCTTCCTGCCAACTCTCGAGGTTGACCCGAAAGCCCAGAAGATAGGAGAGCCGGGCGGTGAAGACCAAATGAAAATTGGCCTGTCCCTCCTGAGCCATCGCCAGCAATTGTAGGCCCCTGACGAGAAATTCCCACAGACGGGGATTGCTTTCCTCCTCGCGCACAGTACGGTCCACCAGTTCCGCGAGATAGAAGCACTGGGCAGCTTTGGCCACATCGGTCAGCGTGATGTCATAGGTCGAGAGAACCGTCTCTGCCTCGGAGAAGCGGTGAATATCGGCCTTCTCGTTGTAGTCGGCCACCAGGTCCAGCAGAGAAAGCGGAGCCAGCATGGAACGCGTCACGGAACTGCGCCGCCCTTTGGCAAGCGAAACCTTGAAGGTCTGTTTGCCCCACTGTTCGGTGTAGATATGGACGAACGTCGTCCGGTCGTTGTAAGGGAAAGCCGTCAGTACAATTCCTTTTGTTTTTTCTGTCATTTTTGTTCTTTAAACGCTGCAAAATTAGGGATTTTTTCTTTAAAACAGAAATTTTTTCAAAAAAAACTTCATTTTTTCTTTGTCATTTAAACAAAAAACGCTATCTTTGCACCCGCGTTTACCCCAAAACGAAGGTCCGGTCCATAAGAAGGCGGTCAGAGAGATCGGCGAGTATCGTGACGGGAAATGCCTCGAAATCCAATAAGAAAATAATAAAAACAATTCATAAAAATGGCAAATCACAAAAGCTCCAAAAAGAGAATCCGTCAGACGTTGACCCACAATGCGGCCAATCGTTATTATGGCAAAACCATGCGTAACGCAGTACGTCGTCTGCGCGCTACAACCGACCAGGCCGAGGCTGCAGAGCAGCTTCCCAAAGTTTCATCCATGCTCGACCGTTTGGCCAAAAAGCATGTCATTCATGCCAACAAGGCTGCCAATCTCAAGTCGAAACTCCAGAAAAAGGTCAACAAACTCGCTTGATTTTCTGCCGATTAACGCAAAAGAAATGTCCCGTTTCGTTCCAAAAATTGGAGAAACGGGACTTTTTCTTTTAATTTATTTAAAATTTTGGAGCAAAATCTTTGCCATGTCAAAAAAAATCATTATCTTTGCACGATTTTAGAAGAGATTCAGATAATTATATTTATATAAACAACATATAAATGTCAGAACAGAAAAGCAATTATTCAGCCAATAGCATCCAAGTGCTCGAAGGCTTGGAGGCGGTGCGTAAGCGTCCGGCGATGTACATTGGCGACATCAGTGTCAAAGGTCTCCATCATCTCGTCTCGGAGGTTGTCGATAACTGTATCGACGAATGCATGGCCGGCTATGCCACTCATATCGAAGTGACCATCACGGAGGACAACTGCGTCAAGGTGGTTGATAACGGACGAGGCATCCCGGTCGATATGCACGAGAAGGAGCATCGCTCGGCCCTTGAGGTCGTGATGACAGTGCTCCACGCCGGCGGCAAGTTCGACAAGAACTCCTACAAAGTCTCGGGCGGTCTTCACGGTGTGGGTGTGAGCTGCGTCAATGCTCTCTCCGATCACTTTGTGGCCGAGGTTCGTCGTCAGGGTCACGTCTGGCGTCAGGAATACGCCTTCGGCAAACCCACCACCGAGGTTCAGATTGTGGGCGACACGGAGCAAACCGGCACAACCATCCTCTTCCACCCCGACGGCTCCATCATGACGGAGACCGTTTTCCAGTGGGATTTGATTTCCTCGCGTCTGCGCGACTTGGCCTACCTCAATGCAGGCATCCACATCACCCTCACCGACTTGCGCGACCGCAACGAGAAAGGCGAACCCCGCCAGCAAACCTACTATTCGAAGAACGGCCTCAACGAATTCGTGCAGTGGCTCGACGAAAGCCGGGAACACCTGATTCCGGACATCATCCATCTGAACACCGAATCGGACGGTGTGCCGGTAGAGGTGGCCATGACCTACAATACGAGTTATTCGGAGACGATTTACACCTTCGTCAACAATATCAATACCCACGAAGGCGGCACCCATCTCGACGGATTCCGCATTGCCCTCACCAACACGCTCAAGGACTATGCGACCAAAGAAAAGATGCTCGAGAAGGCCAAAGTGGAAGTCAAAGCCGATGACTTCCGCGAGGGTCTGACTGCTGTCATCTCCGTCAAGGTGGCCGAACCTCAGTTCGAGGGTCAGACCAAAACCCGTCTCGGCAACGTGGAAGTGCGTCCCGCCGTCAACAAAGCTGTGCGTGTTGCCCTCGAGAACTATCTGGAAGAACATCCCGCAGAGGCACACCTCATCGTGGACAAAGTCATCTTGGCCGCTCAGGCGCGTATTGCAGCCCGCAAGGCGCGCGAATCGGTTCAGAAGGGCTCGAAACTTATCGGCGGAGGTCTGCCCGGCAAGTTGGCAGACTGTTCGTCGAAGGATCCTGCCGAATGCGAGATTTTCCTCGTCGAGGGCGATTCGGCCGGCGGAACGGCCAAGCAGGGACGCGACCGCAACTACCAGGCCATTCTCCCCTTGCGCGGCAAGATTCTCAACGTCGAGAAAGTGCTCATCCACAAGATGCTCGACTCGGCCGAGATTCAGAACATGTTCCGCGCCTTCCGCGTGAACTTGCGTGAGGACAAGACGCTTGACATCTCGAACCTTCGCTATCACAAGGTTATCATCATGACCGATGCCGATGTCGATGGTGCGCATATTGCCACCCTCCTCATGACGCTCTTCTTCCGCTACATGCGCCCCCTCATCGAGGACGGCTACATCTATATCGCAATGGCTCCCCTCTACCGATGCACGATAGGCAAAAACGACGAGTACTGCTGGACAGATGCCGACCGCGACCGTTTCCTGATGAACTACGGTCAGGGCAAGGAAGACAAAGTCAAGATACAGCGCTACAAAGGTCTGGGCGAGATGAATGCCGAGCAGCTTTGGGACACCACCATGGATCCCGAACGCCGTCACCTCAAGCGGGTGACCATCGAGGATGCCATTTCGGCCGACCAGACCTTCTCGATGCTGATGGGCGAAGATGTGGCTCCGCGTCGCGATTTCATCGAAAGCAACGCCACATACGCCAACATCGACGCATAACAGACGCCCAACAGGCAGTAGGACGGTCTGTCGCTCGCGCCTCAAGGCGCGGGAGGAAAGTCCGGGCAACACAGGGCACCATGCTTCCTAACGGAAAGTGGCTCGCGAGGGTCAGGTTAAGGTAACAGAAAATAACCGCCGAAAGGTAAGGGTGAAAAGGCGGGGTAAGAGCCCACCGCAGCGATGGCAACATCGTCTGGCTGTACCACTCATGGGTTGTAAGATCATGTACACTGGCGCTATGTTAGGGCGGCCCGCCCGATGTCAGGGGGTAGATTGCTGGAGGCGGATGGTGACATCCGTTCGAGATTAATGACAGACACCTTATTGCGATAAGGCACAGAACCCGGCTCACAGGCCTACTGCTTTTTACACTGTGCATCTCCGTCCCCATCGGAGATGCATTTTTTCGGTCCTTTTGCGCACAAAAACAGGCTGTAAAATTGTAAAAAAGTGCCGATTTGTTAAAAAAAAGAATAATAAATACATTTTTTTTACTTCAGAGAGCCGAAATGTCAAATAAAATCCCTATCTTCGCAACACGATTATTTCACTCCATTATTAAATATTTAAAACTCATAGACTATGGCTTTAGTAGAAACAAAAGCAAGAGTAGGTGTGTTCTCCATCGCATTGCAGGCATACCTTCCTCAGTTCCCCAGCTTGGTGCCTGAATTCCAGAAACAGTATGCCGATTTCAAGGACAGCCTTCCCAAGACGGTTGACCTCATCGACGGCGGCATCGTTACCACCAAGGAAGAAAGTCAGGCTGCAGGCGACAAGTTCCGCGCTGCCGACGTTGACCTCGTGATTCTCCAATTGCTGACCTACTGCACGTCCTACAACATGCTTCCCGCCGTGAAGGATTTGGACGTACCTGTAGTACTCGTCAACGTTCAGAAACTCAAATGTCTCGACTTCGAGCATGCCGACATCGCATCGTGGCTCGGCGAAGGCTATGCAGCCGGTGCCGTGGGAGAAATGGTAGCCGACCTCAACCGCTACGGCAAGCGTCACGCTGTCGTAACCGGTGTGGTAGAAGGCGGTGATCCCGGTGTGGCCAAAGAGCTCGAAGAGTGGTGCCGCGCTGCCCAAATCCGTCGTCGTTTCCGCGACACGAACCTCGCTCAAATCGGCCGTCCCTATCCCGGCATGATGGACCTCTATATCGACGAGTCCAACCTCTATCACCGCATGGATGTTTACACGAAGCAGTTCGACTGGGAGAAGATGTGGGCCATTGCCGACAACATCACCGACGAGGCTGCCATCCGTGCCAAAGCCGAGGATATCATCAACACCTTCGATATCGAAGGCGGCGGAACCGTTGAGAAAGTATGGGATATGGCCAAGTATGTCGTTGCCTTCGAACAGTGGGTCAAGGACGAGAAAATCGGCCTCATCGCTTCCCACTACGACGGCTTTGCCAAAGGTCAGGCCGGCGTGCTCGACTCCATGCTGATTCCTGCCTTCTCGATGCTCATCAAGCAGGGCATCGCCTGCGCTGTGGAAGGCGACATCAAGGTCGCTATGGCTATGTCCATCATGAAGACCCTCACCGGCGCAACGCAGCTCTCCGAGTTCTACACCTTCGACTTCAACAACGACATCGTGGTAATCGGACACTCCGGCTCCGGCGATGCCTGCATCTCCACCGAGCGCAAGCCCACGATGAAGATTGTGCCCGTCTTCCACGGAAAGACCGGCGGCGGCTACCTCACGCAGTTCTATCCCCCGCTCGGCCCCATCACTTATCTTGCCATCACACAGGATATGGACGGCCATTTCAAGTTCATCGTTTCCGAAGGCATCAACGAGCCCGGCGAAATCCTCCACACAGGCGACACCAACATGCGCACCCGCTTCAACATCGGCGCACGCGAATGGAACAACCGTTGGTGTGAGTGTGGTCCTACCCACCACTTCGCTGCAGGTCCCGGCAACCAGACCGATGTCATCCTCAAGGTGGCCAAAATTCTCAATGTGCCCTGCGAGGTTGTTTGCCGCAACTGATTACCTCCAGTCTCAAATCAGCCCCGGACTTCCTGACGGATGTCCGGGGCCTCTTTTTGGTCGTCTTTCTGACGAAGGGCTTGGAGGAATGGGTTTCAGAGGAAATGCTTGGTTTCCTTGCCCGCGATGGCGGAAAGCAGGTTGTTGGCAGCAGAGGAGGCGCCGATGCGATAGAGTTCCTTGGTGAGCCACTCGTCGCCGAGCACAGCCTTCACGATGGAATAGTAGATGACGGCATCTTGAGGCGTACGCACACCGCCGGCTACCTTGAAGCCGACTTTGCGTCCGGTCTCTTCATAATAAGCCTTGATGGCCTTGCACATCACAAGGGCTGCTTCGGGGGTGGCTGCTACCGAAATCTTGCCGGTAGAAGTCTTGATGAAATCGGCTCCTGAGTACATTGCGAGAACGGAGGCCTTCATGATGAGCGATGCGGATTTGAGAGCACCGGTTTCGAGAATGACCTTGAAGATTTTGTCACGGGCAGCAGCTTTACATTCCTCGATGACATCGCACATCCCTTCATAGTCGCCTTCGAGCAACTGTCCGCAGTTGATGACGATGTCCACCTCATCGGCACCGGAAGAAACGGCCAGTCCGATTTCGGCCACCTTGATTTCGGGGAAAGTTTGTGACGAGGGGAAACCTCCGGCCACAACCGTAACATCCACTTCCGAAACGTCGAGATTCATCTTGACCACCTCGGCAAAGTTAGGATAGACGCAAATGGAGGCCACGTTGGGGAGCGAGGGATATTTCTCCTCGAAACTGTTGACCCTGCGCGTGAACTCAGCGATGCGCTGTTCGCCGTCAGTAGGATTCAGCGACGTGAGGTCGATGCATCCGAGGCTGAACTTCAGCACATCGGGGGTGTTGTTTTCGTCAAAATGGGCTGCGACAATCTCTTTCACCTCTTCGGCTATCTGCTGATCGTCGAGTGCGATGTCGTATTTCGACAACGCCTGCAGATATTTGTTCTGTTCCATTATTCCTTGTTTTTAGAATCCATACATATCGTTACCGGACCGTCGTTGAGGAGTTCCACCTTCATGTCGGCACCGAACTCACCGCAGCCCACAGGACGACCCAAACCTTCGGACACCGTCCGTTTGAAACGTTCGTAGAGGGGAACGGCGATATCGTGACCGGCGGCGCGTATATACGACGGACGGTTGCCTTTGGCTGTCAGCGCGTGGAGCGTAAACTGCGACACAATCAGTATCTCTCCGTTCACATCCAGCACCGAGCGGTTCATGACCCCTTTCTCGTCATCGAAGATGCGCAGATTGAGCACCTTGCGTGTCATCCACAAGACATCTTCTTCGGAGTCGGCAGCCTCAAACCCCACAAGAATCAGGAGGCCGCGTCCGATTTCCGACTTTAATACCTTATTTATTATTACGCGCGCATAGGCCGCACGCTGAATCACAACTCTCATCGCGGGGGCGGCTCACGCCATTGCGGCGAGAATTTCCTTCACGACGGTAGAGATGGTACGTCCGTCGCTCTGTCCTGCCAATGCTTTGGAAGCCACGCCCATCACCTTGCCCATATCCTTGGGGCCGGTAGCTCCCACTTGGGCAATGATTTCCTGCACTTTGGCTTTGACCTCCTCAACAGAGAGAGCCTTGGGAAGATATTCCTTGAGCACACGAACCTGGGCCAGTTCTTCGTCGGCCAAATCCTGACGGTTCTGCTGACGGAAGATTTCGGCAGCATCCTCGCCCTTCTTCACCATCTTGGCTATAATCTTGAGCGCAGCGTCGTCGGTAAGTTCGCCGTTGCTGCCTTCGGCCGTTTTAGCCTCGATGAATTCCTTTTTCACATTGCGAAGCGTATCACGCTTGACGGCATCTTTGGCCTTCATGGCCTCCATGATGTCCTTGCTGATTTGTTCAAATAACATAATCTGAAGTTTTGGTTGGTTATTTCGTGCTGCAAAGATACACAAAATAATCGACATTTACAAGCCCCGAAAGTCAAAATTTGCATTTCGAGGTAGCAAAAATGCGAGTTTTGACAAAAAAATAAGGATTCGCAATCATTTTTCGGCAGATTTATTTGGAGGTTTCAAACTTTTGGCCTATCTTTGCACCCGCAATCCGAAAGATCGCTCCAATATACGGTGGGTGTAGTTCAGTTGGTTAGAGCGTCAGATTGTGGTTCTGAATGTCGTGGGTTCGAGCCCCACCTCCCACCCCTCTTTAGATGGCGCTTTCATCTAATGGTTAGGATACATGCCTCTCACGCATGGTATACGAGTTCGATTCTCGTAGGCGCTACCAAAAAGCTTCGCAGGAACCTGCGAAGTTTTTTTCATTTAATCCGCAACTACAATGAAAGTAACAGTCTATTTGGGATCACGTCCCGGCAATGACGGGAAGTACAGAGAGAATGCACGCGAGGTGGGCCGTCTGTTGGCGCGCAAAGGCATCGGAGTTATTTATGGAGGTGCCGGTGTCGGCACGATGGGCGCTTTGGCCGAGGGTGTGCGCGAAGGGGGCGGACACCTGACAGGGGTATTCCCCAGGGGATTCCTGGGACGCAAAGAAAATGCTGTGAGAGGAGTGGAGGTGCGGAATCTGTGGACTGACTATCCCAATTACGAACTGATTGAAACGGAAACGTTCGACGAACGCATACGCACGATGGAACGACTTTCGGATGCCTGTATTGTCCTGCCCGGCAGTCACGGCACCATGCATGAATTCTTCTCCTTCATTGAGGGCATCGAAGTGGGCCGTTTCGACAAACCGGTCTTCATCCTCAACACCGACGGATATTACGATTCGCTGATAGACTTTATCCGCAACATGATTGCTGCCGGCTTCACCGGCGCGGACGACTTGGACAGAATCACCGTTGTCTCCACGCCCGCCGAATTGGTGGAACGGCTGGTTTGACCTAATCTTTCGACGACCTTACATTGCGCTTCAAGCCTTTCAGTCCCGCGCGTTTCACAGCGCTGTGGCCGAAGAGCCGTTTGAAATCGCCCGACCCCATATTTTCGATTTCCTCCCTGCTCAGGGTCAGAAAATCATCCAGCGGCTTAAACTCCGGAATGGATGTCGGCCTTGCGAAACGCACATTCCACGGACACGCTTCCTGACAGGCATCGCATCCGTAAACACGTCCGCCCAGCTTTTGGGCCACTTCCGAAGGAATGCTGTCTGTACGGTTCTCGATGGTTTGGTAAGAAATACAGCGACGCGCATCGACATACCCCTCGCACAACGCCCCTGACGGGCAAGCCTCCCGGCAACGTTGGCAGGAACCGCAGGAAAGACGCATACTCTGCCGGGAAACATCGTTCCCGGCCTCCGTCAGATATTCGACAGGAAGATTGGTAATCAGTGTCCCCAACAAAACATAGCTCCCCACGCCCGGCACAATCAGCAACTGATTGCGCCCCACAAATCCGATTCCTGCCTCAACCGCCCAATAACGTTCCATGAGCGGAGCCGAATCAGTAAAAGCGCGTGCGGAATATTCAAATCCTTCGGGCACAAGCGTCTGTTCAATCCACGACGAGAGCCGTCCCAGGTATTCTTTGATGACCCAATGATAGTCGGCTCCGTAGGCATAGAAGGCAAAGCGGGCATCTCCCTGCTGCCGGCGCGCGGGATAGTAATTGACAGCCGTCACTATCATGCTCTGTGCTCCGGGGAATAGCAGCCGGGGATTCTGTCTCAGGTCTTTGTTCTGCCGCAGATAATCCATGTCCGCTGCAAAACCGCCTTCGAGCCATTCCTCATGGCGCTGCCATTCCGAAGCATCGACCTCGTGAGGCTCTGTGATTCCAACAGCGCAAAAACCGAGGCTTTGAGCCTCGGCTATAAGCGTTTGAAGCGGTAACCTTGTTCGAGCAGCCATTCGATGGAGCGAGGCAGAGCCTCCTGAAGATTGTGCCATGACTTGGTGGTGTCATGGAAGGTGATAATAGAACCGTTGCGGGTCTTGCGAACCACATTCCGATAGACCTCTTCGGCATTGAGACGCGAGGAGTAATCGCGGGTGACAATGTCCCACATGATAATGCGATACTTCTTCTGCAGCTGACGAGCCTGTCCCCAGCGAAGCCATCCGTGTGGCGGGCGAAAGAGTTGGCTTTGAATCAGCATGTTGGCCTTCTCGACATTGGCGAGATAGGCGCGGCTGCCGTACTTGAGAGCCACGATGTGGTTCATCGTGTGATTCCCCACATGATGTCCCTCCGCCTTGACCTGTTCGAAGAGGGAACGGTAGCGGGCCACATTGTCGCCTACGCAGAAAAACGTAGCCCGGACATCGTATTTGCGTAATACATCGAGCACCCACGGCGTGACTTCAGGCGTGGGTCCGTCATCGAAGGTGAGATAGACACACTTGGGCTGAGAGGGGATTCGCCAAAAAGAATCCGTGTACATCAGCCTCCTGAACCATGACGGAGGTTGCTCGATGAACATTATTTCAGAGCTCCGCTTTTGACGGCAAAGTCGCCGTATTTGTTGAAGTCGGAATCATACTCCTCGAGAATGTCTCTCTGCTGATAGCGCTGGGCCATGCCGAGGGCGTCGCGCATTGTGAGCACTTGCTCGCGGATATTGCGATTGACGGTCGAAACCTGTGCCTTGTTGAGGCGCACGGCCCACTGCATGTAGTCGGTAGCATAGTCGAGCACCCGGCGTACAATGTCGTTGCCCTTCTCGGTGTATCCGGCCAAATAGTATGCCTGCGCGAAGGTCAGCGAAGAGTAGTCGTAGGGGATGTTGTAGTCCGGAATCACCTCGCCGCAGTAGTCAGATGCCTTGACGGCACGGTCGTAATCGCCGCGACGCACAAGCTGATCGACCAGTGTGGCAAACATCATGCGCTGAGTGCGGCACATACGCTGGTTGTTCTCATCGAGATAGACCGTGGAATCCTGAATATTGCCCCACACGAACTTGTTCATCATGCAATTATAGGTCGAGTCGATGTCGCATGTCTGCGTTCCGCCACCTTCAAGAGGTACAATCTGATAAGCCAAACCTGAGAGACGGAAGTAGCGATTCAGGCTCATGTACATTTCGGAGCCTACCGTTGTAGCAAAATAGATGGGACGTTTCCACCCGTCGCGGCTGATGCCGTCGAGCATGGCCAGAACGGCAATCTCGTTCTTGGTGACATAATTCTTGCCCGAGAGGTCGATGTGCATACGCGAAGCCACGCGGTCGGTGCTGTCGATGTCCACGACGGGCGAGGCAGCCACAGCGGCCGAATCGATGTCGATATAGAATTTCTTGGCCGGCAGATGGTCGATGGTACCGCTATACCCGCCTACGGTCTTGTAGCGCACATCGTCGGAATACAAGAACTGCATCGCCGACGAGAGAGGTTGCTCTCCCTGCACCCGTTCGATGAGGTGAGCATAGTCAAGTTTGCCGTTGGAATACTGATAGGGCTTGAGCGCTATGGGGAGCGGGTCCGACTCGTATGCCTGCGCTTTCATTTGCGAAATGTACCAGTCGGTCTGCAGATAACTGAGGTTGCAGACACGCACGTCGCGACGATAGCCCTCCACATCCTGATTGTACCACAGCGGGAAGGTGTCGTTGTCGCCATTGGTGAAGATGATGGCATCTTTTTCGAGCGAAGAGAGGTAGTTCTTGCCGAAATCACGAGCCGTGTAGCGACCCGAACGGTCGTGGTCATCCCATGTCTGTCCTACCATTTGGAAAGGAATCATGAGGCAGAGCAGCGACAGCACGGCAGCCACTACAGGCGACTCCTTCTTCATGACGGAGGAAATACCGTCGATGAGCGCAGCCACACCCATGCCTACCCATATCGAGAAGGCATAGAACGAACCCGCATACGCGTAGTCACGTTCGCGCGGTTGATAAGGTGTCTGGTTGAGATAAATCACAATGGCAATACCTGTCATGAAGAACAGGAAGAAGACAACCCAGAATCCCTGGATTCCCTTTTCTCCCTTGAAGGCCTGCCAGAGGAGACCGATGAGACCCAAAAGGAGCGGCAACATATAATAAACATTACGTCCCTTGTTGTTGGCCATCTGGGCGGGAAGATTGTCCTGCGGACCCACAAGGGCTTCGTCGATGAACTTGATACCCGTAATCCAGTTGCCCTGATCTATGGCTCCGTGGGTTTGGATATCGCTCTGACGACCTGCGAAATTCCACATGAAATAGCGCCAGTACATGAAATTGAGCTGGTAGCTGAAGAAATAACGGAGATTCTCGCCGAAGGTGGGCACCGTGATGATTTTGCCGTCTTTGGCCTTGACTTTCTGTCCCTTGAAGTTGCTCCAGGCTTTATAACCCTCGACGTGATTGCCCTGCTGGGAGTACATGCGGGGGAAGAAAACGGTATAGTTGTACTCGTACTTGCGTTTGTGGTCGGCCACGATGTAGCGGTCGGGCTCGGCGGGGTTCTGCTTGGCCACGCGGGCATAGATGGGAGCCCCTTCTTTCGACACCACCTGACCGTTTCCGTCCCTCATCACATCGCTCGCAAAGGTCTGTCCCGAGAAAAGGGGAGACTCGCCATACTGTTCGCGGTTGAGGTACTTGATGAAAGAGAATATTTCCTCGGGGTCATTCTGGTTCATGGGCAACTGAGCCGTCGAACGGATGATAATCTGAGCGAAGGTCGAGTACCCCAACAGGATGCAGAGGAGGGAAAGCAGAACGTTGGTCGTGAGACGGGCGTTGATTCGATTGCGGGCCCAGAAGATGAGCACCACAAAAGCCAACGATACCAGAATACCCAACATCCAACTGTCGCCCAAGAAAGGCACACCGCTCAAAATGACGCAGGCGGCAAGGGTGGTGAGGAGGGTATTGCGAGAGGCATCCTTCTTATATGCCTTCCAGATGCCGAAACTCAGAAGTGCCAGCACAAAGAAGAAATAGAAAGCCGTGCCCGTATTGTAGCTGAACCCGAGCGTATTGACCGCAAACAACTCCACCTGTCCGGCCAACTTCGAAAAGCCGGGAATCAGACCGAAGAGGATAAAGGCGATGATGAGCACCGACACGATGAGCGCGCCGATGGTTCCTTTCAGTTTGGCATGAGGCGTTTTCTTGAAGTAGCAGATGAGTACGATGGCGGGAATGGAGAGCAGGTTCAAGAGGTGCACACCTATCGAGAGGCCGATGAAATAGGCCAACAGGATAATGTAGCGGTCACCTTCCACGCCGGCACTTTTGTTTTCCCACTTGAGAATGAGCCAGAACGTGAGTGCCGTCATCATCGACGAGAAGGCATAAACCTCCGCCTCCACTGCCGAGAACCAGAACGTGTCGCTCCACGTATAGACCAACGCACCCACCAGACCGGCTCCCAAAATGGAAATCATCCGGGCGGTATTCATCTGACGGTCATCCGGGCACACCAATTTCTTGGTGAGGGCTGTGATGGTCCAAAAGAGGAACAAAATGGTGAGAGCCGAAAAAATGGCCGACATACGGTTTACCCAAATTGCGGCCTGCGACATGTCACCGCCAGCAAAGTTCACGAAGAAACGCCCCGTGAGATTGAAGAAAGTGTTTCCGGGCGGATGACCGACTTCTCCGGTCGTCGCACAAGTGATGTACTCGGGGCAATCCCAAAAGCTTGCCGTCGGCTCTACCGTCGAGAGGTAGGTGTAGGCAGCCACAAAGAATGCGACCCATCCGATAATGTTGTTCAGCAAACGATATTGCTTCATATTCCTGTATGTTGTGTATCTGAAAATCGACTGCAAAGATACGAAAAATCCCTCAAATATCGCCCCTCTGAAATGCAAAAATAACATAATCTGCCTTTTTTTTGCCTTTTTTTTCAAATTCTTGCCCCTTCTGACCCCGTATTTCGCAAAAAAGTCGTATCTTTGACCCGTTGAAATATGGATAGTTCTCATAAACAGATACTTATCGCGGGGGCTGGCGGCTTCATCGGCAGCCACCTTGTGGAATATGCCCTGGAGCACGGATGGTCCGTGTGGGCCGGGGTACGCTCCACCAGTAGCCGCGAATATCTTTCCGACCCCCGAATCCACTTTATCGAATTGCCCTACAACGACCCGCACGCCCTGCGTTCCGCCCTTCTGGAACACAAGACCGAGCGCGGTCCTTGGGATGTGGTTGTCAACAATATGGGCGTGACTCAAACTTTGGATGCCCGCGACTTTGAACGCATCAATTACGGCAACGTTCAGCGCTTGGTCGAAGCGCTCAAACTCACCGAGATGCTTCCTTCGCAGTTCGTCCTGATGAACAGTCTCTCGGCGTGGGGACCCGTCCATGAAAAGGACGGTTTGCCCATCTCTCTTGCCGACACGCCGCGCCCCGACACAGCCTACGGGCTCAGCAAACTCCATGTGGCCTCCTGGATGAAACAGCAGGAAGACGTTCCGTGGACCGTTTTCTATCCCACCGGAGTTTATGGTCCCCGTGACAAAGATTATTTTCTGGTGTGGAAGTGTGTGAAGGCGGGCTTCGATTTCGTTCCGGGCTTCACGCCCCAGCGGCTCACGTTTGTCTATGTGAAAGATCTCGTGGAGGCTGTCTTCCGCAGCATCGACCTCGGCAAGATTCACCGCCAATACATTGTAGCCGGGCCTCACACCTATACGTCGTCGGATCTGGGGCGTTGCATCCGACAGTCCTTGTCTCTGTCCCGCGTTTTTACGCTGAAGGTTCCCCTGTGGCTCTTGAAAGCGGTGAATTACAGCGCCGGATGGCTGGCTCGAAGAGCAGGACACTCTTCCACCCTCAATGCCGACAAATATCACCTTATGGCGCAACGCAACTGGCAGGCCGACATCTCGGCGATGCAGCAGGAATTGGGCTACACACCGTCCACCTCGCTCGAAGAGGGTGTAGCGCTCACGTCTCAATGGTACAAAGAAAACAATTGGATATAACAACAACCTTTGACTTTTGACCTTTGACTTTTGACCTTTGACTTTTGACCTTTGACTTTTGACTAAAATGATACTCAATCACGGCCCGATAGGGGTCTTTGACAGCGGGTTCGGCGGTCTCTCCATCTTCCGCGAGATACACAAACTGATGCCCCAATACGATTACATTTTTTTGGGCGACAACGGTCGTGCGCCCTACGGAGACCGCTCTTTCGAAGTGGTCTATCAGTTCACCTATCAGGCGGTTCGGCGTCTTTTCAGCATGGGCTGTCCCTTGATTATTCTAGCTTGCAATACGGCTTCGGCCCGCGCGCTGAGGAACATTCAGGTGAACGTCCTTCCCAAGCTGGACGATCCCACCAAGCGCGTGTTGGGCGTCATCCGGCCCACCATTGAACGTTGTGCCGACCTTTCCTATTCCAAGCACATCGGACTGCTGGCCACGCAGGCTACCGTTGCCTCCCAGTCCTACGAACTCGAGATTTCCAAAAGCCACCCCGAGGTACAGCTCACGTCGAGGGCTTGTCCCCGCTGGGTCCGGCTCATCGAACAGGGTCTGCAGGACACCCCCGAGATGCACGACATCGTGAAGGAAGATGTCGAAGCCATGTATGAAGCCGACCCCGAAATCGACGCCATCATCCTGGGTTGCACCCATTATCCCCTCATCACGTCGCTCATCCAGCGTATTCTCCAGGAAATGGAGCATCCCGAAATCATCCTCATGCCCCAAGGCCGACCTGTGGCCTACTCGCTCAAAGATTATCTCGGCCGACATCCGGAGATGGAAAGCCGTCTCACACGCGGCGGCTCCTGCAAATTCTACACCTCGGGCACGCTCACCAATTTCGACAATTTGGCCGAACTCTTTTTGGGCCGTAACGTGAAGGTACAGGCCAAACACATCGAGTGGTAGTCTTAAACCCCGCTCTAGTGGTAGCCTTATCCCCCCACCCTCTAGTGGTAGCCTTATCCCCCCACCCTCTAGTGGTAGTCTTATCCCCCCCTCTTTCGTTCATTGGGCGGCGCTTCGAGCGCCGCATGTCCTCACGTCCCGACGGCATGCTCCGCCAAGGCGACCAGTAAAAAATCACCCTTCGGATAATAAATCTGCGAAATCTGCGTTATCTATTCAGATTCTTATGATAACTGCATCGATAGTAACCTATCACACCGAACTCACAGAACTGAAGCGATGCATGGAATGTCTGCTCGCTGTAGGCGACTTGGAGTGGGTGATGGTAGTTGACAACGGCGAGGAATCACGCATCAGCGCGTTTCTGGCTTCCACCTTCCCCGGGGAGATGGAACGCAGGCGTGTGCGTTACACGTCCGAGCCCAATCGGGGCTACGGTGCAGGTCATAATGTGGCTCTCCGTTCAGCTGCGTCCGAAAGGTCACAATATCATCTGGTTATCAACAGTGATGTCTTTTTTCCCCACAATGCCGTCGAGACCTTGGTCTCCTATATGGACCAGCACTCCGACGTGGGTCAGGTGATTCCCCTCGTGCTCTATCCCGACGGACGTCATCAGCATGCCTATCGCCTGCTGCCCACGCCCTCAGATGTGTTGGTGCGCAGGTTCCTTCCCCGTCGCTGGTTTCCCCGCAAGATGGCACGCTACAGCCTCTCCTTCACGGGTTACCGTTTTCCCATGAATCCGCCGTTCCACACCGGATGCTTCATGCTGTTCCGCGTCGATGCTCTCCGGAGTATCGCCTTCGGAGCCACAACAACGGAAAACAAAGAACAGTATTTTGACGAGCGTTTTTTCATGTACAGCGAGGACATCGACATCACGCGTCGCATCCATCGCCATTGGAAGACCATGTTCCTGCCTCAGGTAGCCATCACCCACGCCCATCGGGCAGCCTCCTACCATTCCTTCCGCATGTTGTGTGTCCACATGCGTTCCATGGTGCGCTATTTCAACAAATGGGGATGGTGGAAAGACAGCGAACGCGACGAATTCAACCGCCGCCTCCTGTCCGAAATTCAAGCCTCGCTATCTCCGCCTCTCCTTGCGACGCACATATCGTAACGTAAAGAATCGGGTCAACCCGATGGCGATTCCCACCGCCACAACCAGTATCAATACATTGGCCAAAGCCGACTCCGTGAACTTTTCCGGCACAACGATACGCAGCATGCGGGTGTTGGGCACCCATACGCCGTTGCTGTTGGTCGAATGCACTTCCAGATAATACGTGCCCGGTCGCATGTCCATCATGGTGATGGAGTTGTTGCCGTGCAGGTACATCCAGTGGTTGCCTGCGCCTTTTCCCACAAACTTGAATGAATAGTCAATGGCCGACGAGTTGACGAAATCGAGAGCGGCAAAGCGCAGCGTGAACGTGCGCTTATCGGGCGGAAGAATCAGTTGCTGCAGACCGTTGACCGCATAGTAGGGCTCTTCTCCGCCGGCCATCGAAATCGATGACCACACGATGCCGGGGTTGTACTGGTACTCCCCGAACGAACGTGTTTCCACCTGCATCAGGCCGTCTTCCAGTCCGATGACCCACGTGTCATTGTCCGCATGAACGGGATGGGCCTCCGAGAATATCAAGTTGTCATGAAGGAAACGCGAGTCGTAGTTCGTCACCTCTTTGGCAAGTGCATTATACCTCATTACCGATGTGTTGCCTATTATATATAGGTATATATCGTCATAATGGAGCGAGACGCAGACATCGGAGCCCAGACCGTCGTCGCGTCCGATATGTTTGAACGACAGCGAGTCGGCCAGCAGATTCTGCCGTATGTCAAGCATGTTCACTCCCCCCGTCTCCGTGCCGATATAGACCGTATTGTAGCCGTCGAAGGTCACATCGGTCGTAGCGTTGGCCGAGAGGCTGGAGGCCCGGCGGGGATCCCGTCCGTGAAGGTGCCACTCTATCTCGTCCGGGTCGTTTTCCGGTATTTGGGCGATGAGCAGACCCGAACCTGTGGCGGCAAAGAGCATATTGCGGACGATGTGAATGTTTCTCACCCTCAGCATACCCGACACTTTCACGCCCAAGCCATCGCCCATCGTGAGCACCCTCGGGTGAGCGTCAGTCGGATTCGGAATACAGACCACACCTCCGCCATAAGTGGCTATCCACAATCGTCCTGCGGCATCAGCCTGAATGTCATAGACAGTCTTGTTGGGCAAATCATCCACATGAGCCACCTGTACGGTTCCGTCCCTGTGGTTCATGATGCGATAGAGACCCTCGGCCCTGCATCCCAGCCAAACCACCGTGTCCGAGGCGTGGAAAATCTTGAACACCGATGCTCCGAATGACTGTTCTTCCAGCTGAATGGTGCCGTCGGAAGCCAGCCATCCGATTTTGTTGAAGTGCGAGTCCGTAATCAATACACGCTTGCCGTTGAGCAGCGAAATCCACATGCGATTGCGGCTGTCGGGCGAGATGTCCCGCACATGGGAATTGTCGGCTACGGCTATTCGACTGAAGGGCCGTATCACGAAACTCATCTTCCACACACTGTCATCACTGCCCAGTATCCAGAGATTGCCCTGACGGTCTTCCATCCAGCGGCGTAGCGAAGGCGAACTGATGCGATAAGAAAAATGTTTCCAGACCGCAGAGTCGAGATAGTAGATTTCTCCCTCATCGGTGATGCGCCATTGTTGGCCGAAAAGGTCGGTATAGACGATTTCCTCCCCGGGGTGTGCCGCGTGACCTTGATAGAAGCGTTCGGGGTTTTCGGGAATGAACTCCGTCTCGTCGGGCGTCACATCGCGGAACACACACTCGCGCGTGTCAAACACCGCATTTCCGCCGTCCAAACGGCAGAAAATCCTGTGGCCTATGCACCACATCGTTCTGATTGCTTCTCCAGCCATCTCGTAGCTGTCGTCCTGCTGCGAGTGGAAATCCACAAAACTCTGTCCGTCGTAGCGGAACAGGCCGTTCCATGCCGAAATCCAAATAAAACCGGTCGAATCCTGCAGTATTTGGTTCGCGTGACGCAGATTCAGTCCGTTCTCTCCTCCGTAATGGGTAACCACACAGACTGGCTCCCCGGCCCGGAGGGAGGGAACCAACACTGTCCAAAGGGCAGCCAAAATCAGAAACCATCGTATCTTCATCGGATTCATCGGCGTGCGGTAATTAGCGTTTTGGGTCAGGGGAATTTATTGTATCACTTCAGTGGAGCCGATACCGAACTCCTCCTTGAAACATTTCGAGAAATAGGACGGCGATGTGAATCCTACCTCGCAGGTGATTTGGGAGACGATGAGTTGGCTGCGCCGGATGTCGCCGCTGCAATGAGAGACCCCTATTCTGTATTTGGGCATCTCCTCCCTGCAGTAAAAGAAAAACATGAGGGGAATCAGAATGATAAGGTATTTACTCATCGTTTTGCCTTTCTGAGTGCCGGTAGATATTTATGAATGATTATTACGGGGGCAAAGATACACCATTTTTTCGGAAAATCCAAATTTTTCTCCGTTTTTTTGCATTTTGTCCCGAAACAATGTGAAAAATGGCAGGACACAATCGCCTTCAAATGACCCCGGCGGGGTCAAATAACCCAAATGAATTTTATTAACAATTCAAGTTCCCCACACCCTCAGAAGCAGTTGAGAGCGGGATTGACTTTTAATAAAATCGTAACCCAATCCCTTAGGCATTTCCACTTTTCTGCTTAAAAGTTGTAAAACCTAAGCACGATCTTTGATTTCCTGATTAACTGATTCTTGCCGCCCTCAGTCATCGTGCCAAACCTGCGCTGCAGGGACTGATTAATGCTCTGTCCGCACAGTCGGAAGATGAGCTTGGAAAGTGACCGCCCGAGTTGATTTGGGGAGTGGGAAAATTAGTTGGTAAAATTGATGCAAAGTTAAGCTTTATTTGAATTATTTTGCATAATCTGAAGAAAAAATGAAGGGTTTGGTCATTTTTTTGTGACTTTTTATTTGTTTTTCATAAAAAACGTATTATATTTGCAGCGTCATTTGGCTATTGTGTGGTCGGTGACGATTTTATTGGTTATAGAGGCGTTATGCCCATCTTCTTGTGTGAACGAAGCCTAGGAAACTTCAAAGGTAATCAAGAAGTGGTCACAATAGCCCTCATGCTTCTCGCGTGGGGCTGTTATCCACATCTTATTACAAGGGTTATTCCTAGGGCCTGTTCACAAAGATGTGTGGTATATAGTTCCACGCTTTTAATCTTTATTTAATGCCAAAATTGGGACTATGCGGCAATAATATAGAATTACAGGAGTATGAAAGTTTACAAACTGATTCTTTTCTCTATCTCTCTTTTTATTGGAGTAACAGAAGCTAATGCTCAATCCTTGAGATATGCAAAGTCTCTTATAGAGAATGAACAGTATCTCGAGGCAGCCAAGCAGTTGCGCCCTCTTGCTGATGGAGGCAATGCTGAGGCTCAATATCTTGCAGCTACGTTGTTTTTTGAGGGCAAAGGCGTCAACAAAAGTGACCAACAAGGTTACAAATATGCTACCATGGCGGCTGAACAATGCTATGAAGAAGCCATTAATCTTCTTTTGGAAAAAGGGGGCACTACAAAAATGTATGACATTGCAAAACACTATTGTGACAAGTTCCCATCGCTCAAAAAGGGAAGGGTCGGCATAACTCTTTCCATGTGTTATTTGAAAGGGCTCGGTGTGGAACAAGATTTAATGCAGGGCACAGACCTCTTAGAGCAAAATGACAACTATGAGGCTACGCTTGCCGACCCAAAGAGTGCAAAACTATATTGGGATGGCAAAATGCAATTGGCCGACAAAAAGTGCATGGAAGACTATGCCGACTATCTGTATGGCAAGAAAGCCAAGGCGCTATACGAAAAAGTGACAGCCTACATTTTTGATGTCTTGTATGAAGGGAAAAACGAGCCCTTAGAAGGGAATTCAAATAAAGGCATTGGCTGGGCTATGGCAGAAAAGGCGAATAGACTCTATAATAAAGGGAATGCAGATTTGGCTCTGGTTTGGGCAACGAAAGCCAAAGACGCAGGGTCGGCTCTTGGCAAGGATATATATAACAAAATTACATACGTACCCCAAACCTACAGCATTTATCGAACCTCATCATCAACATCGTCATCTACGGATGTGCTCAAATTCGTGCAAGGCTACGACTACACGACCGTATATTTCAGATACCACCAACGCGGATACAATAACTGGGTTGCTACCGGACAAGACACCTATCTTGTCTGCAGAGGGAAAAAATACAAACTCATAGGTACTTCCCTTCCCATGTTGCCTGTTAGAAAGACAGTACGACCTGGTGAGCAGGTTGATTACTACTGGAAGTTCGAGCGCATTCCCGACAATGCGACCGAATTTACAATATATGAGAATGGCGACAGATACGGCTTCAAAATCGGAAATTAAACATCGCTACAAAAGAAAATTTATCATATTTGTATCAACACCCAAATAACATAAGTATGAACAAAAGTATATTGTTTTATTGCTCTATGGTCACGATTGCACTTCTGAGCAGCTGTAACAAGAGTGAGAATACGCGTTTCAATCACGACTATCTCCCCGTGAAACTATCTAAGGGTGACAACTGGAGCATCATTAACAAGAGCGGCAATGTAGTAGTGAAGGAAGAATATCCAGCTGATGCCAGTATCTCTCGCATTTATGACGGCACATATTGGGTCAGACAGAACAACAAGTACCAGCTCTTTAGTCTTGATAGCCCCAAAAAACCTCTCATTGATGAGGATTTTACAGCCGCAACAAAATTTTCTGCGGGTGTTTCTGCAGTTTCAAATCCCAATGAACCTATACGTGTCATTGGTACAGATGGTAAGACGATAGCAACATTGCCCACAAGCATAAAACGGTGCTTTGCTTTTTCGGAGAATGGGTATGCCGTAGTTTGTGACACCAATGACAAATACGGAATGATAGACAAAAAGGGACACATCACCATCCAACCCAATTATGCATATTTAGCAGGAGAGAGCGAAGGCCTAGTTTTGGCAGTAAAAGAGTTAGGCAATTGGAAATACTCGATATTAGATACAAAAAACGGCAATCAACAAGGTGAAATTGAAGACAGCAAGTACGACTTGCAATCTTTGTATTTAAAGACGGCAAGATTACGTCCGTTTATCAAGAGGACAAAGAATCCCCCATCGTAGTGCTTGACAAGTCGGGTCGGAGGCTCTTCGATATCAAGAGGTCGGCTGCCAACCAGTATCTTAAGGGCGAATCGTATGTGGATGGCTATATTGTATTCGCTAACAGTGAAGGCAAGTTTGGCATAGCAGACTCGAAAGGAGAGATGACCATTCGCCCGAAATATGACTTTATATTCAATTTGGGCAAGGGTATGTTCAGTGTGAATAAAAACGGCAAGTTCGGCATCGTGAATGCCGAAGATGAAACTGTGGTGGATTTTGACTACAAAGACACATACTGTCTCATGGGGGACAATTTCGTAATGATTAACAGCAACTGCTATTCATTGATAGATAAAAACGGCAAGGAAATCACATCGTTTGAGCAGGCTGGGATGGAAAGCTGTTCGACATATGCTGAATACGTTGACATAACCAATCTCGCACGCAAATCTGCCGATGTAATTACAGCATTTGCCATGCCTCTCACAGCAGAACTACTGGCCAATCAGTACCATCTGAATGTGGATAATTATCATTATTCTTCAGATTGTAACCTCTCCAACAACTCAGATAAAGTTAGCCATGAATTTCGTATTTATTTCAATGGCCGAATGACTGAGGAGATGACCCATCAGGAGCAGGTCGATGACGGATGGTTCACAACCACACATACAGTGAGCGACGGCTGGACGTGGACGGATGCCACGATTAGTCATATACGAGGCACATTAACGATTAACGATCCAAATCTATCCGAAGAAAGATTCGAACAATCTCTCAAAAAGGCACTCAAAGACGATGCTTATGAAGAAACTGATAACGAAACTTTGACAAAGGCGATAGAAAACAACGGCAAGACCTACGAAAGCCGCATCTCCCTTTCGAATTCTGGCGACAATCGCATATACATACGTATTGAACACATTGAAAAATAAAGAGCTTCCTGTTATGAAAGTTACTAATCGGTTCTGGGCAAGACTTTCTAAGGTATTTGTCTGCCTCGTCAGCATCTTGATGTTGACAGCTTGCAGCAGCGACGGCTTGCGCGTTTGGATGAATGAACATATTGTCATCAGCGCAATTGTAGGATTAGCCCTCGCAGCATTGGTTATATTTGGCATTATCTATCTGATTGGGTTGATTATAAGCTCTGTGGGGTTGGTTTTCTTTTGGGTAGCCTTCTTCTTTCTGCCCTTTTCCTTCGACGATTGAACTATGAAACATTTGTTGACAATCATTCTTTGCATAGCGGCATGTTGCATATCGCATGCCGCCACTTATCGAGTGACGGCAGAAATGCTCAATATGCGTTCTTTGCCTTCGGCTCAAGGCGATATCGTTTGTAAGCTTGAGAAAGATTCTGAGGTGGTAGGTCCCGACAGCATCGGGACGGCTTGGGTCTCGGTGCACTATCATGACAATGTAGGCTATGTGAACGCCAAATACCTCAGCCTCGTAGAGTTGGAAGCCCCCAAAGTCTCATCAAATGCCACCGTCCGCCCCTGGTACTATCTGCTCGACTGGGAGGGCGAAGGATACAGATGGTTGGCATATGTCATATTGGGGATGGGGCTGCTGATGTGGGCCGAATTGAAGTTCTTGAGACGTATGGATCTCAGTTTTCTCGTTCCCGATGATTTTGGTAACAATCGCGGCAGCATCAATCTTTATCGATGGGTAAATGCCGGGGGCGTTATTATCTTTGCTACTACGACGTTTGTATATATTTGGCTCATGGGCAACAATGCCCTTTGGTTCATCATGGATGTAAGCCCCTGGTATTGGGTCGTGCTGAATTTCATTATTTTCATCTACGTTTTCATTGATCTTTTGGCATTCTTTATCCGTTCGGTGCTGGACATTACGCTATCCGTTTGGGTCAATGTGAAGGGTGTGATATTGTATGGACTCATTGCATGGGTCTTGGGAGTATTTGGTTCTCTCGTTTGCATATTATTCCACCTCTCGCCTCACTACGTCTTAATCGCTGAGGGCCTGTTGCAAGCCGCCGCAGTGGTGATAATCCTCGTCAAAATGTCGCACACGGGTCATTTCCTTCTGGGGCTTTTCGCCGCTTTTATCTATCTTGCAGGTTCTGCTGCAATAGTGGCTCTGCTTACTCCCATCGCGCTGATTTTCTTCCTGATTGTCGCCGCTGCCCTTGCTCTGAGCCTTGCGATATTTTTTGGCAAAATGCCCGGTGGAATACTTTCTATGAAGGATGGCATTCCCAATCCAATAGGAGTGCGCAGTGCAGACAGCACACCAGACAGAGAGGTATTCTACATCATCAATCCAGAGGGCAAGAATACGCGTTTGTTACAAATAAACGACGATTTGTTCGATGGTTCCGACGGATACTCCTATCAGCGGTTGAGTGGAGAGTTCAAAAGAATATAATAGTTTCCTCCGACTGCTCCTCGTCCATTCCAAGGTAAAGTATGCGTTCCAGCTCCGGCATAATCATGTATACCGTGAAGCAGATGCAGAAGTGTCTTTCTATCCTGTCGGCGTAGCCTATGGTAGGTGGGGCGCACGGCCAAGTCGAAGTCGCCGGTGAGCCACATTTACACAGAGGCGAGTCCCTGTGTTAAGAGATATCGCCCGTTCAAGGCTTTATCCCAACGTTTGGGTTAATCATACATCGACAAAAAGTCCCGCATTCAGGATAGGTGCGGGGCTTCTTGTTAACAATGTATGGTTCGTCCTACTCGTACCACCCCTTCAGTTCGATGTAGTGACGGGCGAGGATTTCGGCCTGGCCGGGTTCGGTCTTCTTGATAAACTTGGCGGGCACTCCGGCCCAGATTTCATGGGGACCGATTTGTGTGTTCTGTAAAACGAGGGCACCGGCAGCTACAATGGCTCCCTCGCCTATCTCGGCGTGGTCAAGCACCGTAGAACCCATCCCGATGAGTGCGCCGTCGTGAATCGTGCAGCCGTGGACACAGGCATTGTGGCCAATGGTGACATCGTTGCCGATGACAGCGGGAGCCGTCCAAGTCGAAACGTGAACGGTGGCATTGTCCTGCACGTTGCTTCGGTCGCCCAAAGTAATGGTATTCACATCGCCTCGCAGCACAGCTCCGTACCAAATGGAACAATCGTGACCGAGAGTAACCTGTCCGATAATGGCTGCATTTTCGGCAATGAAGCAGTCGGCGGGAATCACGGGACTCACGCCACAGAGCGGACGTACAATAGGTGCCGTCTGCAAGCCGGAAGGAGGAAGCAACGAAGCGTCGGGTTCCGAGGTCAGGGGCAACAGAAAACGTTGGTATTCGCTCTCGAAATTGGGAGTGAAGACACCGGTTCCGATGTTTTCGAGAATCTCCTGTCGGCTCCAGAAACGCCCCCCGTCAAGTTCCGTAGCGGAGGGCTTCACTTCACCGTCCCAAACAGCGCGGTTGACATAGACGAGTTCCTTCTCGCGCGCGCTTTCAAACACATACATTCCCATGGGGAGCGGACGGAAGCCCGTGATGCCAAGCTCCTCGCCCACTTCGCGCCGCAGAGCCTCTGCAGGTGTCTCGCCGTAGTCGATATGTCCGCCGCAGGCTGTGTCCCATTTTCCAGGCTGAATATCTTTCCAGTCGGGACGGCGTTGGAGGTAGAGTTCTCCCTGCGAATTGAAGAGGTGGAGATGAACCACCGGGTGGAGCACTTTGCAGCCGTTGTGAGCCTCTCCGCGTGTAATCTTACCCGTCACATGCCCTCGGGCATCGACCACGGGAAATAATTCAGTCGAATTGTCTTTCATCTTGTTTTATGCTCAAAAAAAATGAAATAATTTGGAGCAAAGATAAGCCATTGAAGCCAATAAACCAAAAACTTTAGCTCAAAAAACACAAAAATCGTGCAAAAATTTGGAAGATTGTGAAATTTTGACTATATTTGCTGCGCCAAAATTTGCTTTGACGGCAAAAAGCATATCTAACCAACGTTAATTCATCTATGGACATCAACGACGAGAATACCGAAGAAATCGTAGCAGGCAACGGCTATCGGCCCCACAACGACGACACCTCGGGAGACGACAAAATACACCACCTCAGCGGAATGTACCAGAGCTGGTTCCTCGACTACGCCAGCTACGTCATTCTGGAGCGCGCCGTACCCCATGCCATCGACGGACTGAAGCCCGTACAGCGACGCATCCTCCACGCCATGAAAATGATTGATGACGGACGCTATAACAAGGTGGCCAACATCGTGGGACAAACCATGCAGTACCATCCCCACGGCGACGCCTCCATCGGTGATGCTCTCGTCCAGATGGGTCAAAAAGACCTCCTCATCGACACGCAGGGTAACTGGGGCAATATCCTCACCGGCGATGATGCAGCCGCTCCGCGATACATTGAGGCCCGCCTTTCGCAGTTTGCTCTCGAAACAACCTTCAATCCCAAGGTCACCCCTTGGCAGCTGAGTTACGACGGACGCAAGAAGGAACCCATCAACCTGCCGGTCAAGTTCCCACTGCTGCTTGCCCACGGAGTAGAGGGTATTGCGGTAGGTCTGTCGTCGAAGATCCTGCCCCACAATTTCAACGAGTTGCTCGATGCCTCGATGGCCTACCTTCGCGGCGAGGATTTCGAAATCTATCCGGACTTCCCCACAGGCGGCTTGATTGACGTGAGCCGCTACAAAGACGGCGAGCGCGGCGGTGTGGTCAAAGTAAGGTCCCGCATCGAAAAAGTGGATGCCAAGACCCTCGTCATACGCGATGTCCCCTTCGGAAAAACCGTGGGGTCCCTCATCGAATCCATCAAGAAAGCCATCGACAAGGGCAAAATCAAAATACGCAAGTTTGAGGACTTTACAGCCGCCAAGGCCGAAATCATGGTTCACCTCATGCCCAACGTTTCGGGCGACAAGACCATCGATGCGCTCTATGCCTTCACCGACTGCGAAATCTCCATTTCGCCCAACTGTTGCGTCATCTATGACAAGAAGCCTCATTTCCTCAATGTCAAAGAAATTCTGCGCCGCTCGGCCGACAACACCAAGGAACTGCTCCGCCAGGAACTCGAAGTGACCAAGGGCGAACTGCAGGAACACCTCATGGTGTGCAGCCTGGAGAAAATCTTCATCGAGGAACATATCTACAAAGACAAAGAATATGAAGAGGCCCGCAACATCGACATTGCCCTCGAACACATCGACGGACGTCTGAAAGCCTACCTCGAAACCCACAAACTCGACCTCGTGCGCGACATCACCCGGGACGACCTGCTCCGCCTCTTGGAAATCAAGATGAAACGCATCCTCAAATTCTCTTCGGAGGAGGCCGACAAGGAAATTGCCGCTACCAAAAAGAAAATCGCCGAGGTCAACAAAAATCTGCGCCACCTGGTGGATTACACCATCGAGTGGTTCCAACACCTCAAGGACAAATACGGCCAGAACCGACAGCGCCAGACCGAGATACGCAACTTCGACAACGTGGATGCCACCAAGGTCATCGAATCGAACCTCAAACTCTACGTCAACTATGAAGAAGGGTTCATCGGCACCGACCTGAAGAAGGACGAATATGTCTGCAACTGCTCCGAGATAGACGACATCCTGGTCATCTTCAAAAACGGACAGTACAAAATCTTCAAGGTGGATGGCAAGACCTTTGTGGGCACGGAATCCGACATCATCCACATTGCCGTGTGGAGAAAACAGGACAACCGCACCATCTACAACGTTGTCTATCGTGACGGCAAGAAGGGCTCGCCCTACTACATCAAACGTTTCCCCATCGTCTCTCTTCAGCGCGACAAACTCTACGACATCACACAGGGCAAAGAGGGAAGTCGCATCGAGTATATGAGCGTGAATCCCAACGGCGAAGCCGAAGTGATACGCATCTCCATCAAGTCGCGCAACCGCATACCCGCCACGAAGGTCTTTGACCGCGACTTTGCCGAACTTGCCATCCACGGCCGGGGTGTGAGGGGCGTTTTGCTCACCAAGGCCGATCTCCAGCGCATCAGCGTCAAAGCACAGGGCGGCTCCACACTGGGCGGACGTCCCGTATGGTGGGACGGAGACGTGCAACGCCTCAATTACGACAAACAAGGCGAGTATTTGGGCGAGTTCATGGGAGACGACAAGGTACTCGTTATTCTCGACAACTACGACTACTATGTCACTTCTTTCGATGAAAGCAACCACTACGAAGCGAACGTCCTCAAGGTCGAGAAATACGACCCCGAAAAGGTGTGGACCATGATTATGCGCGATTGGGAGACCGAGAATTATCACAACCTCAAACGCTGTTTGCTCGACGCTACACCCAGGAAACAGAACATGTTGGGCGAAGGCAAACGGTTCACGATGGATCTCCTTTCGGAAACGCCCTGTCCGCGATTCCAATTCACCTTCGGCGAAGGCGATGCCGACAAGGAACCCCTCATCGTAGAGGCCGAGGACTTTGTGCCCGTGCGCAAAGCCAACACCCTGGGCAAACGCATCTCGACGGCCTGTATCGTCAAGATAACAGAACTGGAGCCCACACGCATGCCTGACACCGATGCCGAGGAAATCGTAGCCCCTGCTCCTGAAGAAGACAACGGCGACGACGATCCCGGCGATCTCGTCATGGAACCCGATAAAGCATGATGAAACGACTGCTCTTCACCCTCCTCCCCGCATTTCTTCTGCTGCCTGCTGCGGCGCAAGACACGGCCTTGCTGCGTCCCGTCACGCATGTCCTTACCCTCCAGGCCGGCCAAGGCAAAATGCGCGACACTTACCTTACTCCCCTGCGCTACGACGGCACCTCGCTGGGGATTCAGTACGAACGGTCGCGCCAGTTACGGCATGCACGCCTGTCGAACCTCCAACACATCATGCTCGATTTCATGACGGGCGACGACAAAGGCAATCACACGACTTCGTGGGTCGGACGTCTGCACTACGGCTATACGATGCTGTGGGATTTCCATCCTCTGGAACGGCAACCCCGGGCTGGTGACTGGAAAGTGAAAGCCGGCCTGTACGGCGGTCTCGATGCCGGCTTCGACTACAACCTCAAACTGACATCATCCAACAATCCCGTCAACGTACGGCTCTGCCAAAACATCGGACTCTCGGTGCTGGGTCTTTGGTACTACGGTGCAAAACGCAGTCATAACGTGCGGCTCGAATTGCAGGCTCCCCTCATAGGGTGGGCGCTCATGCCCGAATACGGAGCTTCGTACTACGAGACATTTTATCTCAATCAGGGCGGCAATTACACCAACTTCACATCGATCCACAACCAACAGGATCTCGACGTGCGGCTGACCACCGACCTCCAGTTCACCAAATATCCCATACGTTTGGGTATGGCGTGGCACATCGAAACGATGAAAATCCACAACATTACCCAGCGCTATTCTTCTCTCCAGTTGGTGGCAGGCGTGGTCTTCTCCACCCTTCCCTTTACGCGCCGTCAGGCCAACCGGGAATACCTTCTCGACAACTATCAAATGGCTTACTGAAAATGAAACATCTCCCCCATCTTCTCGCCCGTATGGCCACTGCCGTTGCCCTTTTGGCTCTCCCCTCCTGTCTCGATGACGACAGCCTCGAGGAAGATGACACCTTTCTGGGCACCTTTGAGGCCTGCTGGCGTGCGATAGACGAGCATTACTGTTTCTTCGACGAGAAAAACGTCGATTGGGATGAAGTCTATACGAGATACAAACCCTACTTCCGCGATTCGGTCAAAACGATGGTGCAGGAACTTCGACTGCTCGACTCCATGCTCGACCTGCTATGCGACGGACACGTCAACATCTACGCACCCTTCAATACTGCGCGTTACTGGGCGTGGTATGAAGACTACCCGCAGAACTTTGACAACAACCTGCTGGAACGCCACTACCTGGGCACCAACTATTGGACAGCCGCCGGCTTCAAATACGGTCTCATGCCCGACTCGGTGGGTTACATCCGCTACGAGTCGTTCAGCGTATCGCCCGGCGAGACCAATCTCGACTACATGTTGGCCGCCTTGAACATGGCGAAAGGGCTCATCATCGATGTGCGCGACAACGGAGGAGGTGCGCTCACCAACGTTCCTACTATAGCTTCTCGATTCGGAGAGGCCGACCTGACCTACGGCTACCTGAAGCACAAAACAGGAAAAGGACACAACGACTTCTCGACCCCTGAGCCCATCAAACTCGACAGCCGCTCGGACGGTCGCATCTATTGGGACGCAAAAACACAGCCTGTTGTGGTGCTTACCAACCGCTCGGCTTATTCGGCCACCAACATCTTTGTGATGGCCATGAAAGCCTCTGACGGCATCGGCGGACGCAAAATCAAAACCTTCGGCGACAAAACCGGCGGCGGCTCGGGCATGCCTTTCTCGACGGTGTTGCCCAACGGCTGGACGCTGAGGTTCTCAGCCTGTCCGATGTACGACAAAAACAAAAAGTCGGTAGAAGGCGGCATCGACCCCGACTTCAAAGTCGATATGGATTCCGTGTCGATGACAGTGAATCACAAAGACGACATCATCGAGGCAGCGCGCACCTATATCAACGAGAACACCCTCAAAACCTACGATGAGCAGGAGTGAACCACCCCGCTGCGGAACAAAAGAAGCAGGTTTTTGACATTTTTCGGCCCGAAAGTTTGGCGAAGTCAAAAAAATGCTTTATCTTTGCACCCGCATTAAGCGCAAGTGGTGGAATTGGCAGACACGCCAGACTTAGGATCTGGTGCCGAAAGGCTTGCGGGTTCGAGTCCCGCCTCGCGTACATAGAAAACGGACTTGCCCGAGATGAGCAAGTCCGTTTATATTTTGTCCGTTCAGGGTTTGATTTTGAGTTTGTTGAGCGCCCTGTGATAGAGAGCTGCGTTGCGCTGATGTTCCTGGAGCGTGCGGGCAAAATTGTGGGTGCCCGAAAAGTCGGCCTTGGCACACATATATAAATAAGGATGTTCCTTGGATTGAAGCAGGGCATCGAGAGTCGCTTTTTCGGGAATGCGGATGGGTCCGGGCGGCAAACCGGCGTGGAGATATGTATTGTAGGGCGACGGGGTCTGAAGATGCTCGGCGAGAATGCGCCGCAGAGAGAAGTCGCCTACTGCATATTTCACCGTGGGGTCGGCCTGAAGCGGCATTCCGATTCTGAAACGATTGGCATAGAGACGCGCCACGATGCCGATTTCGCCGGCATTATGCGTCTCCTCTTCGGCAATGGAGGCGATAATGCTGCATTGCATGGGAGTAAGTCCCATAGCCTGCGCCTGAGTCTTGCGCTGCGGAGTCCAGAATGCTTCGTGTTCGCGGTACATTCGCCGAATCAGATCCTCGGCACTGATATTCCACCACACCTGATACGTGTCGGGCAGGAAGAGGGTCAGTACGGTGGCTGTATCCACATCCAGACTGCGCAGCAGGGCCGTGTCTCGAAGCGCTGTCATCATGGCGGCACTGTCGATGAGGAGCGGTTCGGTGATGCGGGAAGCAAGCTGGGAAGCAAGACGCACGTTGTTGAACGCAATGCGAACCGCCGTCTGCTGGTGGCGGGCGATGCGCGAAGCTACCCGGAGGGCAGGCAGGTCGATGGAAAGGAGATAGGCACCCGAACGGTCGGACGAGGAAAGAATGTCGTCGAGTTGGTAATAGTCCATACACCGTTCAATCCAAAAGACGCGCCGCGAATCGACCCCTTTGTCACGCAGTTGGGCAAGTATGGAATCACGCGTGTCGCCCGGCCGCACGTAGAGCCAGATGTCACGGGTGAGAGCAGAGGGCACTGTCATCTGCCAAACGGCATATCCGACGGCACCTCCGGCCAAAAGCAGCGTGACGGCGAGGACGGCGAGTACCTTGAGAAAGGTCCGTTTTTTACTGTTCGTTGTAATCTTAGGCTTCATTTTGTCATCTTTTGGCTGCAAAGATACACTTAAAATCGTGAAAAAACGAATTTTTCGCATTTTTTTAGAAAAATATTTGGCAGTTTCGAAAAAAAAGCCTATCTTTGCACCGCTTTTCCAAAAGAAATGCTGGTTTGGCAGCAATGTTAGGAGAGATGGGTGAGTGGCTGAAACCACCGGTTTGCTAAACCGACGAACCTGATTAGGGTTCCACGAGTTCGAATCTCGTTCTCTCCGCGAGCTCTGAAAGCCCCGCTAATCCCAAAAAGATTAACGGGGCTTTTTTGAAACACAAGAACCGAAACCAAACAATATAAAACAATGAAACTGGACGGACGTCGTCAAAGCGACAATGTAGAAGACCGCCGAGGACAAAACTCGGGCGGGTCGATGAGAGGCCTCTCCGGAGGCAGCAGTATGCTCCCCATGTTGCTGAGCCTGCTCAACGGCAAAGGAGGCAAGTGGATAATTATCGCCATTGTGGCACTCGTCATTCTGAGCTACGCGGGCGGTTGCAACCCGTTGGAAATCTTGATGGGTGCGAGCAGCGGCATCGACAACTCGTCACAGACAACCTCTGCCGGCAGCAGCTACGAAGCAACGGACGAAGAGGAAGCATTGGCCGAATTCTCCCGTCAGATTCTGGCCTCGACCGAAGATGTCTGGGAAGAAGTGTTCCGCAAAATGGGCAAACAATACCAAAATCCCACGCTGGTGCTTTACACGGGCTCTGTTTCGACCGCATGCGGCGCAGGCAATGCTGCCGTAGGCCCCTTCTACTGCTCGGGAGACCAAAAGCTCTACATCGACCTCTCGTTCTTCACGACGATGAAGTCTCAAATCGGAGCCGACGGCGATTTTGCATACGCCTATGTCATTGCCCACGAGGTAGGACACCACGTTGAATATCTGTTGGGGACCTTGGGTCAAGCCCATCGCCAGATGCAAAGTCTCGACAAAGCTGCTGCCAACGAAATCAGTGTGCGGCTGGAACTCCTCGCCGACTATTATGCCGGCGTGTGGGGTCACTATGAGAACAAACGCTACCAGTCGCTCGAAGAAGGCGACATCGACGAAGCCATCAACGCTTCGCTCAAAATCGGCGATGACTACCTCCAGAAGAAAGCCCAAGGTTATGCCGTGCCGGAATCGTTCACTCACGGCACCTCCCAGCAGCGCAAGAAATGGCTTAAACTCGGACTCGAAACAGGCGACATGAGCACGACCACTTTCACGGGCAGCTACGATTCTCTCTGACGGATAATTTAATCGCAAACAATATATCCCCCCCAAAAGGAATGCCTAATATCTCACAACGCGGGCAGGACATGCCCCAATCCCCGATTCGTAAACTTGTGCCGCTTGCCAATGCAGCCAAAGCACGAGGCGTGAAGGTATATCATCTCAACATCGGTCAGCCCGACCTCCCGACCATGCAGGCCGGTCTGGACGAACTGAAACATATCGACCGCAAGGTGCTGGAATACAGTCCCTCGGAAGGTCTTCTGTCTTTGCGCCGGAAACTGGCCAATTACTACCACCGATTCAAAATCAACGCCGACATAGAAGACATCATCGTGACCACCGGCGGCTCCGAAGCTGTGTTGTTCGCCTTCATGTCGTGTCTGAATCCCGGCGATGAAATCATCGTGCCAGAACCGGCATACGCCAACTACATGGCATTTGCCATCGTGGCCGGTGCGGTTATCAAGTCGATTCCCACATCCATCGATGAAGGCTTCGCCCTGCCCCCAATGGAGAAGTTTGAGGAACTTATCACACCCAAGACCAAAGGCATCTTGATTTGCAACCCCAACAATCCGACCGGTTATCTCTACACCCAAAAAGAGATGCGCCAATTGAGGGATATCGTCAAGAAATATGACCTTTTTCTCTTCTCGGACGAAGTGTATCGTGAGTTCTGCTACACGGGGGCTCCCTACATCTCGGCCTGCCATCTGGAAGGCATCGAACAGAACGTGATTCTCATCGACTCGGTGTCGAAACGCTACTCCATGACGGGTATCCGCGTGGGCTCCATCGTGACGAAAAATGCAGCCGTGAGAGCCAACGTGATGAAGTTCTGTCAAGCCCGTCTCTCCCCTCCGCTCATCGGACAGCTCATTGCCGAAGCAGCCATCGATGCCGATCCGGAGTATATGCTCGACACATACAACGAATATGTGGAACGCCGCAAGTTCCTGATTGACGGCATCAACCGCATCCCCGGCTGTTATTCCCCCATCCCGATGGGCGCCTTCTACACGGTGGCCAAATTGCCGGTGGATGATGCCGAGAAGTTTTGTGCCTGGTGTCTGAGCGATTTTCAGTTTGAGGGCTGCACCGTGATGATGGCTCCCGCCTCGGGCTTCTATGTGACCCCGGGTCTCGGCAAGAACGAAGTGCGACTGGCATACGTGCTCAACAAACAAGACTTGAAACACGCCCTTATCGTGCTCCAAAAGGCACTGGAGACCTACAACGCACTGGAGAAACTTGAAACCCCGCCCCCTTCCCTTCAGGGGAGGGCTGGGGAGAGGCTGAAACCTGAAACTTAAAAACGCATCGGAATGTTTCCGCTTTTCATTGCCAGACGAATCTACAACCGACCCACCGACGGTGACGCACAGCAGGGTGCGACACCGCCGGCGATTCGTATTGCAGTAGCCGCTATTGCCATCGGTCTGGCCGTGATGATTGTCTCGGTGGCCATTGTCACGGGATTCAAGCACGAAATCGAAGCCATGGTGAGCGGAATGGCCGGACACATCCACGTGGAAGCCATGGCCGACAATGCAAGCTACGAGACAGCTCCCCTCTGCGTAAGCGACAGTTTGCTCGGAGCACTCAGAAACAGACCGGGCTACCGGGAGGTGACCCCGTATGCCACCAAACTCTGCGTGCTCAAAACCGACAGCGCCTTCCAAGCCATCGGCCTGACGGGAGAAGCCCCCGACCGAGACTGGAACTTCTTCGACAGCCACAACACAGAAGGCACACATCCGACCGAACCCAACGAAATATACCTGCCGCAAACCATCGCCTCGGCACTTAAACTCAAAACGGGCGACGAGGTGAAAGCCTATTTCGTAAAACGTGAGGGAACACACAACGTGAACGCGTGGGCCGCAGGAGGAGCTTCCCTCAAAGTCAGAACACTGACCGTGAGCGGCATCTATGCAACCCACTTTTCGGAAGCCGATGCCCGACAGGCCGTCTGTCTCCTCCCCTTCGTGCAGGAGGTGGCAGGATGGGACGATGACATGGTGAGCGGTATAAAAATCAGAATGGACGACTTCGACCGCGTGACGGATGAACAAGACAATCTGCAAAAGCTCCTTCGCCTACAGACCGACCGCATCGGAACACCCTATCGCATCCGACCCGTTCAATATGTCTATCCGCAAATCTTCAGCTGGCTTTCCCTGCTGGACACCAACGTGTGGGTCATTCTCTTCCTGATGGGCATCGTAGCCTCTATTACCATGATTAGCGGCCTGCTCATTATCATTCTCGAACGCACCTCGACCATCGGCATCCTCAAGGCTTTGGGCTGTGGAGACGGAACTCTACGCAAAATCTTCCTGTGGGTGTCGGCCCTGCTGACCCTCAAGGGCCTCTTTTGGGGCAACCTCTTCGGCTTGGGATTCTGTGCCGTTCAGTACTTGTGGCATCCGCTCTCCCTCAATCCGGAAAACTATTATCTTGACCGTGTGCCCGTGGACCTGTCTCTGTGGCATGTAGCTGCCTTGAACGCGGGGACGGCTCTGCTGATTCTGCTCACTATGCTGATTCCGTCTGGATTAGTGTCAAAAATCTCGCCCAAACAAGCCATTCAAACCGATTGACCGGCGGGTTTGTGTAGCTGGGCCGGACAGATTCCCTTTAAAGAAACATTAACACCGACACACTCAAAATATCTGTTTCAGGTGGAAAAAACGGCCAGAAACGGGCAAAATTTAACCAAAATAAGGACAAGATGCGTTAAAATTATCAATTTGTTTGGAAAAATGGAAAAAAAATCCTATTTTTGCCTCATAAAAAGTGTGCCCGGAGCAGGCTTATTGTAATTCGGACAAAAATAAAAATCGTAAACAATTATAAAACAAAAAAATAACAACATGCTGAGAACAATCAAGTCCATAGGAATGGCACTCGGTCTGATGACGGTTCCCGCAGCAGCTCTTTTCTTCTCGTCTTGCCAAGACAA